>Ga0154609_1122_pt2 | contig 9855 bp, 11 predicted proteins | sample Rifle2008BG13ft_FD_116038 | JGI IMG/M metagenome (GOLD analysis project Ga0154609, IMG submission 116038) | Ignavibacteria bacterium RBG_13_36_8 | reverse complement strand
TCTACTAGAAGATTGTGCCCGGCTGCTCTGTGAATGGCACCGTCAACACCTCCGCCACCAAGCAATGTAGTATTTGCCGCGTTAACAATAGCATCTACTTTCAATTTTGTGATATCACCTTTAAATACTTCGATTTTTTCTCTCATTTTACTCACTCCATCTTTTCGTTTTTCATTGATGCTTTTAACTAAAATTTTTCTGCGTTCATTTATTACTATGAATATAACAAATTAGATATTTCATTTGATCACTTTTCAAAAAAAATTTTGATATGTTCTAAGTCACAGCAGTGGAACTGGATTGGATATACTTTTGGTTAATAATTTGTTCACTAATTATCCTCAAAGATAGAGGTATTATCTGTTGCTGCTCAATAATTATGAGCAAGTTTTATGTGCAAACCAGCAAAAATTATTTTTTCCAGCAGTGTATTAAAATATTGTTCATTCCCATATTGAAACGCTGAAAAAGTAGTAAAAAGACAAATTATTTTAAAATAATTAGCTTTTTGTGGCATATCATTTGCCCTCTTTATCACACCTTTAATCGTATACGATATTATATGGAACTTGTACCGATAATATATGAAATTTTAATTTTTGTGACCTTATTCCTTTTTCTGGTCATCAGCATATCCTATATAATCTCAAGAATTAGGAAAGCTGCTTTAGTTGAAGAGGAAGGTCATGATTTGATTGTCAAAAGATCAAATCAAATTACATATTTACACCGAAGACCGGTTAATTATCGGCGCCCTGCTCAGCTGGTTACACGGAGTATGCAAAACCAAAGTTCAAGAGGAGATAGGAATAAACAGCCGAATGTTAAGGTTATTCGAAGGTCTGGTGTATCAAGAAATGAAGCGATGAATTATGATAGGAGTGTTAAAAATATTTTCTATCCAAAAACTGCAGGTAGAAGTCCCACTAACGGCTCAAAGCCTCGGTTTACTATAATAAACAACAATGGCAATGGAAATTTAGATAACAACGGTAACGGTACCGCTGAAAAATATTTTTCTTCAAATGGAAGATATGCTAACTTTCGGTAGCACTTTCATTTTTATTTCTCATGAATATTTTTAATGCTAACCACCCTGCTTGAACCTCTAGGTATAATTACTGAGTAAAACATCAAAGAATTCACATTTTGGTTGAAAAAAATGGTAATTATACTGATTACAGAAGCTATTTATTTGACTAAATTATACCCAGATGTGAAAGGAGCTAATCCCGTTTAAAATATCTATAGTGATTAATAAACATGGGCGGAACATGAGAAATTCTCTCGAATCTGAAGTGAGGAACTCTTTCGCTCTTGGATATTTTCTATCTTTGGTCAATGAATATATTTCTTATATAAAATCTGATGGAATTCTAAATTTCAATGATGAAAAAATTTTAAATAAAGCACTCGATCTTCTGCAGAAGTTTCACGGTAATTATTATTCTCTATTTAATGAAAAAATCATTTTGTTTCCGAATCTTAAAACTATTGATGACATTATCGAATATTTCGAATGTTTCTTTGATTATGTAAAAGAAAAAATTCATAAGGATCATTCTGGGGTTTTTGAGATTGCGTTCTATGTCGGAGGTATTGTATCGGTTACGGAATTGTTGGGACCATGTGACATTGATAAGCAGAAGTTTGTAGAAATATTATATTATCTTTTGAAAGAGTGTAATTCCAATTTTTGTGAATTTAATCCTCGTGAGATTGAGCAAAAACTATTTTCCGAAAATGATGATGAAAGAAAACAAGCGAGAGATTCAATTCTCTTCTTAATCTATCAAGATAATTTTCTTAGCGGTGAGATAGATATTATCGTTGAAATAGAAAAAGTTATTCATAAATCTGTCTTCTAAAATATTTTTGATCCCTCAAATATTATCAAATATTTTTCCCCTAAATCGATATCGATCAATTATAGTTTTAATCTCCATTATATTATTATTTTATTAATTTTGAGTAATGATTAATTCAATAACTAGATTATAAATGGAGATGCAATATGAATAGTGAAAATTCCGGTTCTGATTTTATCCAGGCAAAGTTAAAAAGTTCTCAAGAAGATCTATGGCGTGTATTCAGAATAATGGCGGAATTTGTTGAAGGATTTGAAATGATGGCTAATATAAAACCCAGCGTGGTAATTTTGGGATCCGCTAGAACAACGATTGAGAATAAATATTATAAATTAGCTTCTGAAGTAGCGAAAGAAATTATTGCAAAAGGATTTGGTGTTATTACTGGCGGCGGACCGGGGATTATGGAAGCCGCCAATAAAGGAGCGAAGGAAGCCGGGGGGAGTTCAACTGGTATTAATATAGAACTTCCCCATGAACAAAAAGCAAACGATTTTATTGATGAAGACAAACTCTTATCGTTTAGATATTTCTTTGTACGGAAAGTTATGTTTTTTAAATATGCCCAGGGTTATATTGCACTGCCTGGAGGTTTCGGTACTATAGATGAATTTTTTGAAATTCTTACACTGATTCAAACAAGAAAAACTTCCCAATTTCCTGTTGTGTTAATGGGGTGCGAATTTTGGAATCCATTGATAAAATTCATCGAGGAAAAATTATTGAAAAATAATTGTGTCAGTGAAGAGGAAATGAAATTATTCTCAATCACCGATAGCCCGAAAGAAGCAGCCCGTTTAATGTATGATTTCCATAAGGGTAAAGCATTTACACCAAATTTCTAATTTTTCTTCTCATTTAATTTGTCTGCAATCTCCTGCAGCAGTTCTGTCTGAATCTGCTGAATTTCGAACATACGCTGGTTTTGATGAATGATAAGGTGATCGATCTTCTCATGGAGTTGTCTTATTTCCATTTCGGCTTTCAGGTTAATTTGATAATCATAAAGGGACCTTTGTCTATCCTTTGATTCCTGCCGATTCTGACTCATCATAATGATAGGAGCTTGAAGAGCTGCAATACAAGAAAGAATAAGATTTAGCAAGATGAAAGGATACGGATCGAAAGGTCTGTTTATCAGCAAGAAAACATTAATAAGAATCCAAATCAGCATGAGAAGCAAAAACGACCCGATAAAAATCCAGCTTCCTCCGAATAGTGCCACCTTATCAGCTACTCTATTACCAATTGATAATTTTTCGTCAATCTCCGGTTCGATATTCTTAGAGAGTAGCTCTGCCTTCTGCAGGCTGGTTAAAACTTCGGTTTCAATATTCGATAGTTCTCCCTTTTCTTCTTCAAGAAGCTTTTGTAAATATGCCTGCCGAAAGTAATTTAACTCCTTTACACTTACATAACCTTCTGCTGAGTAATCAGGATATTTTTCTTTAATAAGTTGTATTATAGGTTCTCTTATAGCATGACCAGATACTAATTGTGATTTAGGAAATTTCTTTTTTGTTATTTGGCATATGCCGTATTTGTCATCTTCCATTTTCATTTTTTACCAAACTCCTTGTTTGTAATTTTTTTGATTAATTCAAGTAATCACCGAGATTATATGAAACAAACACATAACCTTTCGCTGCCAATCCCGCTTGTAAGCAAACGCTCCTTTTTATTGCTTAATAATTTCTGAGTCCAGTTTGTAAATCCGCCGTCAGTCAATAGATATTCGTAACCCGAGGTATCTTTCGCGAATATTTGAAATCGTAAGTGACTGTAATAGGTATTCGATTTTTCCGTGTCACTCCTCAATTCGAATTTTATTTTTGGGAATTTTTGTTTCAGATTATAAATGATTACCGAATCAAGTTTTTCAGTTCTTTGCTCTTCCAATAATATGAATAACAATCTCAATTCACCAACCTTCAGGTTTAATTTGTCGGCATTAATAAAAATTTCTAAGTAAAAATTGATATGTTCTAATAATGCCTGATGTTCAAATTCATATGGCCAGTGTCTTTTCCTGCTGTACACAAACAGAAAAGACGGAAGTGCGGATAAGCTCCCGGTTCGTCGAATGCCTGAGTTCGTAACACTCTGTGATTTGCACTTAACTTTACTTTATCATCGGAACGCGGATTTTTAAGAAGAAATTCTTTTCGTCTCTTAGCTGATTCCAATGCCAACAAAGTAGTGGGATCGGAACAGACTTCAGTATTTCTAATTGTGGTAAGAATGTTGTTTTGGTCAACCGGTGCAAGTATGGAGTTTGAACCTAAAGGACTAACGGGGGATAATTCAAGCGCTTCATAATCTTTTGGTTATAGTGAATATGCAAACTGTTCAAAATTAATATTAGTCTGAGGATGAAGCTTGGGAATTTGAACGAAACGGTTTTGAAGATATTGTTCGGTTAGATGTTTGGTGTTCAGTTTTTTTATTTTGCGGCGATAGATTTCCAGCAGCAGCGACTCAAAATCACTTAGACTGATATTATCTACTAGCTGTTTTATGAGTGAGGGATAGTTTAATTTGTCTAAAATTCTCTTTGTTATTTTTGAATTCATTGTATAAATAGTATTATTTCGTTATTGAAGAAATTTTTTAAAAAGTCGGATTTTGGTTATTTATTATGTTCTTCCGGTTTTTAGCCATCTCGCCCAATCGGACCTTCCGTTTTGCGTTGCCATTCGTGAAGCGGTATCCCAATCGTAAGGAACTAAAATATTTTCTACTTTCCACTCCGAATCCATTTGTGAAATAATACTATATCGGGCGTGTGGGGCGCCATTCTCGACAAAATGTTGAGGTTCCGTTCCATCATAGTATGCCGGGCACCCGACGCTGCCGGGATTGACGATTATTCTTCTATTGTTAAGTTGTACTGCTGCCGGGGTATGATCATGCCCGCACAAAATAACAGGCTGTTGAATAGGTAGAATATTTTTTTGTATATCCTCATTTGATTTTAGAGTTAGATGGCCGTCTATAATCTTATGTAAAAGGTATTCGGAATCATTTTTAGGCGTTCCGTGAAATAGACAAAACATTTCCGAAACGACTTTTATCTGGGGCAAAGATTTCAACCATTCAAAATGTTTGGGCTTCAGTTCGTTTTTAGTGAAGGTTAGAGAAAGGGAGTTGTGTTTCACATCGTCGTCTTCAAGCAAAATTCTATCTTCGTTTCCGCTTACAGTCGAGATATCAAGATCAATTAAAATATCTGCAGTACCGGCGGGATCCAGCGGACCATAAAGACAATCGCCTAGATTTACTATTGTTGAAACATTTCTTTGCTTGATATCTTTGAGTACCGCTTCTAATGCGAATCTATTCCCATGAATATCAGATAGAATCGCAATTTTCATTTTGCACACCATATTTTTCTTTTTCAAATGACGTAATTAGATATTCTGTTAATTGAGCTCTGTTCCTTTTGCTAAGATAGTAAGTATTGATTTATAATTTTCAAGAGAGACCTCCGAATCCATATGATCTTTCAAATTGTATCTGGCAATTAATTCCAGTCTTTTCATGGCTGCATCCATCATTATTGGTTCAACACCCCAATCTTTTATTGCCTGGTTAATGTCTCTTAGTTCGGCTGCTTTTCTTCCTGCGTGAATGGCACCTCTGAAAATCCAAAAAGCAAGCGCACTATCATCGGGCAACTCTTTTACCGGCTGGACTACCAACGATGCTATCAAGTCGAGGTCTATTCCTGCTTTATTTGCGCTAATCCCCAGTTCCAAACACAAAGCTTGCAATCCTTTATAATAAATATTTGTCAATACTTTTATCTCGCATGCCTTATTAGAACTACCTTCAATAATTTTCGGTGACATTCCAAATTTATCCATGATGGTGAGGAAATCAACCGCTCCATCACCCGACATGTACATCAATGATTTATGTTTTGCTCTTGCCGGAGTTTCAAATAATTCTAAATCGACGAACTTCGCTCCGGCGTCATTGACTGCTTTTGCTATCTTGAGTTTGGTCGATGGAGAAGTGTTGTTAATATCTGCATAAATTTTATCCGAGGTAAGAAACTTTGCACTCTCAATTGCAACATCTAAGGCAGCGTTACCGTGTACTGCTGAAATTATTAAGTCGCTGTTTTTGATTACTTGTTCGATATTCTTTTGTAATTCCGCACCGATTTCGTTTGATCTGTTGATAATTATTCTGTTTTGGTTTGTACTTTGATTGGCCGCATCGAAGGCAAATATTTTTTCAATTCCGGATTCTTTAAGTCCAATTGCAAGGTGATATGCTACTTCACCGAATCCGATGAAACCTATTCTTGGAGAATTTTTAATCATTATCCGCTCCTAATAAAACTTATAAAAATTTTTTACTGTGTAAATTATTGATAGATATGCATTATTCCAATAAATGCCTGTATGGTTATTGTAGAAATGGAAGCTCCAGGTGATTCAATTTTTGAAATTAGGAGCCAACCAGTTATCTCTTTAGTATTTTCATTAAGGAATGAAGCAGTTAACAAAGTATAAAATACTTGCATATTGATATATTATTTTCGAATGTAAAGATAAACAACGCTCTCCTTGGTCCCCCGTTATTAGTATTAAGAAGAGCGCTGTTAAGGATGTGCTAGGTAAGCACAAGAATTATTCTTAATTATTGCAGTTGGAATGCCATAATTCTGTTGTCGAATAATGTCGGAATGATTAAAAGACTTTTGTCGATAACATATTCAAAATCTGCAAGTGTATGCTGTGGAGTTTTAGTATTCAAGAGTTCTGTCTTCTCTCCTGTTCTGCTGAAACGGAAAAGTCTTCCGTTATAATCCGTCGTTAAGTAATTACCTTTACCGTCTTTCTTTATTCCATCTATATTGGAGCCTTTACCCACGCATACCATTGTTTCGATTGTCTTATCATTAAGATTAATGGATTTAATACAACCGTTATTAGATAGTCCGACAAGTAGTATGTTGTCGTCAACCAGCAGACCGTTTGGTGCTGGAATTTCTTCTCCTTGAAACCATGTTTCAAATTTACCGTCTTTGAATTTATAGACAGCGTCTGCTTGAGTATCAGATATATAAAAATTTCCTTCTTCATCAACTGCAATATCATTCGGAAATCTTGCATCGGGTATCGGATATTTGTTCAGTACCTTACCTTCATTAAGATCGATTTCGACCAAGTTCCTTCTATCATTAACGTATAATTTATCATTATATATTATCATTCCGGTTGGTCTTGCAAGACCGATGATCCATTCCAAAGTTTCAATCTCGCCATTGGTCTTCATCTTGGATATATATTCTTTCCCTCCGTTATAGTATGAACTGACGTAACAGATATCTCGTTTGTTGTCATATACAACAGATTCGGGAACTTGAATTTTCCTTTTAATCTCCCATTTTTTACTGAGGTTCTTATCCTGATAAACTGCATTATCATCTCTAAATTGGAATGCCCAACCGCCGAATGTTTCGGCAACGGCAATCATTAACTCATTATCACCTTTTTTTAGGGGAAGGAAAACATTGTCGAAATAACCGACTATTCCTAGAAAAGATGGATCTCTTAATCTATAAGCGCTGCCACCGAAGAAAGTTGGTTCTCCATTTAAAAATATCGTGATATAATCGCTGTACCCGAAACTGAGCTCTAATATTTTTTCTTCATCTGCCGCAATTGTTGTTTTTGCATAGATGCAGTCGCCGATGTTATTCATTCTCGGGTAATATCTGGAAATATCAACGAGTCCGGTTATATCACTTATAACTTTCTTCCACTGAACATCCGTTATTCCTTGCTGAGTTGGAGTTTTTTCGACATCGACTTGTCCGAGTGAGAAAACCTGTGAAATCTCCCAATCTGTGATTGCACCGATAACTTTTTCTATAGGTTCCGCAGGCTCAAATTGAATAGAGTCGTCTTTTTTGAAAGTGAAGTTGGAAAAGTAAGCAGATCCGTCGGCTGGCCCGTTTAATGCAAGGGTACCTTTGCTGATTCCGTGTGCTAGGTGTGTCACCTCAAGGGCAGGATTTTCCATATCAATCCAATATACTTTTGCCTGCGCGTCGGCAATAACTATTTTTAAATGATTCCAGACATTTGATGGGATGTCAATTAATGATGTTTTTCCGTCCCCATTATATAATTGCCAGCTGTCAATCCCGTTGAATGCAGCTACATACTGCAAGGCATCGTTATATAGGTGTTCCCTGTGCGGACGAATGTAAAATCTTTCATAAGTCTGGAAATCTTGGATTCTAAAAAGCACTCCTGGATAAGAGCGTTCGCGGTTTGTTGCTATGTCGACTTCTATGATTCCGTTTTCAAACTCAATATCTTTTAAGTATGCGAATCCCATCAATGCTTTTCTGCCCAAATGTTCGACAACTTTTGCATTTGTTTTTACCCATTGATCCGAATCAAAGTCTATTATCTGATCTTGAGCAATTAGATTTCCTCTAAGAAATACAACGAAAATAAACAAAGCACTTTTAATTACGGCTGTGATGTTTCGATAGGTCATTTTTCATCCCCCTTGAATATCCTGTTAATTATTTTCTATTTTGACGCAAAATATATTATAATAATGCATTAGTTTGGCATTTATTTTTTAGTCAAATGTCGTTCAATTTTTTATTATTTTCTTTTCGTTCAGTTTATTTAATTCATAATTTTTGGATAAGAACACAATTCACTATTAAGAGTTGAGTATGCAAATTTCAGAGAAACAATTTCTAGATCATTGTAAGAAGTTGGTTGAAGAGAAATTAAATTGGGAAGAGAGTTCGCGTTGGAAGGAGCGGGATTTTAAAAATTTAAGCGAGCTCATCTTCGATAAAACAAAAATACTCCTTAGTCTTTCCACCCTAAAGAGGATTTGGAAAAAAGATTTTAGCAATGTCCCTCATCCCGGAACGCTTAATGCTTTGGTAAGTTTTCTTGATTATAAAAACTGGCCGGACTTTAAACAGCAAACTGCAGAATCGATGGCAGAAGAAGAGAGTAAACCTGCGCCAAGTTTGGAACAACGCAAACATATGCTTTCTTCTTTCTCAAATAAATTAAAAAGGAACAGTTTTCTCAAACCAATAATGATGGTAATTGTTTTTATAATAATTGTTTTATGTGTGATAATATTATTAACCCAACAATCTAATGATGACTATAACAATGTTTTGTTTACTAGCAAAACAGTAGTTATGACTGATGTGCCGAATACGGTCATATTCGATTATGATATTTCCATGGTTGAATCGGACAGTATATTTATTCAAGAGACGTGGAATCCTAAGGGAAGAGTTTTAATTTCTAAAGATAATCATCAATACCGCAGCATATATTTTTATCCTGGGATCCATAAGGCGAAACTTATTATAGGTAAAGAAATAATTAAAGAACACAATTTATTCATTAAAACAGATGATAATACGCCTAAAACAATCAAAATAAAAGTAATCAATGATATATTCAGGGCTGTTTTTAAATTCTTAGGAAAAAAATTAAATTCAATGTCATGTGTTCCTGCTTTCACCATTACTCCCTGCATCATGTAATTAACCTGCATAAGGGTTTCTTCTTTGCCGTCCACAAAGACTTTCCAGTCCTTATGATAGGTTTCATTTCTTACCAAAAGCAAAGGCTCTTTTACATCAACTTTTAATTTTAATGAATTATATTTCCTGACCTGACTGATAATCTTATTAGCCGCCTGTAAATTTTCAAATTGTTCCTTTGTATTAAAAAGTTCCTCCTGTGTTGATTTGACAACAGGAAACATCCTCAATAAAGGCAGCAATTTGGTTGCACCGGAAGGCAGTAATGCAAATCTTCTCATATCATCACTGAACAGATTATTTTTTTGTTCCGCTAAACTTTCATAAAAAAGTTTATCCTGAAAATAGAGATACGGCATAGGTTTATCCAATTTATGTATTTTAAATACAGGCTCTTTAAATGACTTGTCATAAAAGTAATCTGCCCAGTCC
>Ga0154609_1164_pt11 | contig 9901 bp, 11 predicted proteins | sample Rifle2008BG13ft_FD_116038 | JGI IMG/M metagenome (GOLD analysis project Ga0154609, IMG submission 116038) | Ignavibacteria bacterium RBG_13_36_8 | reverse complement strand
TAAAAAAGGAGAAATCTATTATAGCCTCGGCAATTATGAAATGGCAGAGAATGGATATAAAGAATTTATTCGTTCATACCCGAATAGTTCGCTAATTCCCAATGCGTATTATTGGATCGGCAAGAGTGAAGAAATACTTGGTGACACAGAAGAAGCTGAAAACAATTTTAACTATGTAATAAATAATTACCTTCAATCCGAGGCCGGTGTCTCTGCGGTAATTGAGTTGGGCAACATTTATGTTGATGTGAAAAAAGAATATAGTAGTGCGGTAGCACTTTATGAAAGAACTTCAGCTGCTTTACCCTTATCTAACAGGATCCCTGAAATATTATATGCAAAAGCAGATGCACAAATTAAATCGGGTGATAATGCATTGGCATACGAAACATATGACCAAATTATTACCTATTACGATGGATCAATCTTTGCCAGTAAATCTAAGCTTAAATTGGGATTGATGGAATTAGAAAGAAAAAGCTACGATAATGCCGAGATGCTATTTAAGGAAGTTTCTGAGAATAATCTCGACGATATAGGCGCGGAAGCCGGTTATTATTATGGTCTTTGTTTATTTGAACAGGGAAAAATTAGCGATGCAATTTCGGCTTTCGTAAGAATTCGTTCGATCTTTTCAATTTATGATGAGTGGTATACAAAATCCCTATTAAGATTGGGTGACTGTTATGGGGGATTAGGCGATAAAACTAAGGCACGGGAAATGTATAAAGCTGTTGTACAAAGACACCAAAGAGATGATCTTGGTAAGGAAGCAAATAATAAATTAAAAAAATTATGAAACGATTCACTCTTGTTTTGATTTTTATTTTTAGTAGTATTTCACTATCTCAAACAGAGGATAAGGTGCAAAGTATTGAATTGCCTGAGTTTGTCATAACAGGGGTTCAAAGCCTTGATGTACCGATAGTTCAAAAGAAGAAAGCTGAATTTATTCCAACGATATCCGAGGAATTTCTTGTTCCTACTTATTCACCGGAAGAATTTCCATTGACCTACGGCAGCGGCATTATCGGTAAAAAAATTAATTTATTTGAAGGAACAGATACATTCGAAGGTGGACTGAAAATCGGTGCAGGCAGATTTACTATGCCGGCAGGTGAATTCCATTTCTCAAAGAATTGGGATAATTACTTATTCTCTACAAAGGTGTGGAGCAAAAATATAAGGGATTATATTGAGTATGCTGGTTATCATGTAACCGGAGCTTCGATTTCGAATAGTTTTTTTATTGATAATCAGTCAGGATTTTTACCAGGTTTGAGAATTGATTTAAATGGAAATTACTATCAGAATAATTTCAAATTTTATGCTTCGCCTACAAACCCTTCGGAGGAAAGAAAAATACAAATTGGTACTGCACTTATTTCATTCACAAATAAATATGACAATACTTTCAATTACGGAATAGATGTTTCCGGTCGATATTTTATGCTGTCCGATAATGACCTCAAGGAATTGCTTCTCACCGGGCGGTCGTTCTTCGAATTAAAATTTCAGAACTTCGGTTTTCGGTTAGATGGGAGATATAAGCAGCAGAACCTTGAGAATAACCTGACATACAACAAAAATTATAATTATTTCGATGGCAAGTTTTCCGTAAATATCAGACCTTCCAATAATGTTGAACTAAAATTGGGGGTATATTATTCCCAACAAGATTCAAATAAATTCTTTTCACCGGTAGGTTCATTTAATCTTAGATTGGACAAAAACATCTACGTGTTCGGCGAATATTCACCCAATACGGATTTCTATACCATAAGTGATTTTATTTACAGAAATAAGTATATGGTTTTAAGTGCAATTGAAAATATTTTCATAAAGAATAAGTCCAACGCAAAAGTTGCAGTTAAATATGAATATGAAAAATATTTCGAGATAGATGCTGGATTTAATTTATCTAACTATAATAATTACTTTTTCTTTGAAGACACTTCTACGTCGGGACATTTTACATTGCAGACAGTCAGCGATATAAGTAGGTTTGCTGGTTTCATTAATATGCTGTTTCACCGCGGACCCCTTGGTGAATTTTATGGAGAGTTAAATTATCAGCAAATCACTAACTCAGATGGGGAATATATCCCCTATCATCCTGCCATCACTGCATCTTTAACATATGCTTATTATTTTAATTTCGGATTAGGAGTTAAAATTATTTATGATTTCGCGCATAACATCTTTACTGACATGGCAAATTTCAATAAATTAAATGACTATCATAATCTGGCAGTTTCTATTAGTTATGATTTCTCTAGTAATTTTAAGTTTATAGTCGACTTTGAAAATGTATTGAATAGAGAAAATTATCCCCTGCAAGGATATAAGGAAAAATGGTTCGATATAATAGGCGGATTATATTATCATTGGTAAGGTGTTTAGGGAGATATTTTTAGAAAATGAATGTGAATGAATTAAAAATTAGAGTAGCAGAAGTGCTAGGTGTATCCGAAACTGAAAAGGATCTTGCTTTCGATATTATGATTGATAAAATATTTCAGGTTTTGGATAATGATGAGACGATTAAAATTCCGGAGGTCGGTTTTTTCCAGTTCAAAGTAAAACCGTTTAATATTAACGATAAGACTATTTCAACAATTGATGATGAATCTCGAAATGCTTTACTTTATGTCCCCTTAATGGAGGATATTTCAAAAGATTCTCGCACACTATTTTTAACTTTCGATGTAACGCATCAGAAAAAAGATTTATTCGAGCTTGATGAAAACGTTTTCAGTATTGGTGTAGGTAAATCTATTCTTCCAATTTACAGTGCCGGAAAAAAACAATCTGATACTGAAACCTCATATGTTCTTTTGAAAAAATCGATTGAAGAAAGAGTAAGCGAGTTAATCTCTGATTCGGAACATCTTAAGAATTTTGATTTGTGGGATGATTATTTAAGCACAATGGAAATCGAAACGATTCAACCAACATCAAATATGTCTTCAACAATTCATAAATTGACCGATGACATCGAATATACAGAAGAGGAAATTCAACCGAATATTACCTTAGAGGATTCATCTGATACTATTCCTGCGCTGCAGGAGATTGAGTTACCGACTGAACCAATTATGGAGGTGAATAAGGAAAGTATTGTTGTTGAAGATAAAGCATTGGAAGAATACAATGAATTTATTGGTGAAAGTCAGGAGGGTTTAAGTGAAGAGGAATCGAATAGTGTGGATGAAGAATCATTAACAACTCCATCGGCGGACAATAAAAAATATTCAAGACCGAAAAAATTTTGGGGATTAGAAAGTTTCAAATCTTTTGGAGAAGAACGTAAAAGTTCTATAGAAGAAGAGAATGACAATATAAATTGGAATTGGGGAGATGAATTGATAAATGGATCTGAAGACGAATCGATTGATGATGAATCTTTAGAGCACGAATTTCAAAATGAAGATGAGGAAGAAATGTCAACTATAGATGATAAAACCGGGGCGGACGTATTTGATCAATTGGAGAATTCCGATATTAATTCAGAAACTCCAACCAACGGGATAAAGGATGAAAATTCTGAAACTTCCAATGAAATCCTTCCTGAAGATAACTCAGATCATGGCAATGATAAAAAAGTAAAAATCAATTTTATTAGGAATTTTCTGATGATATTCGGCGGTTTTGTCGTCACCGTCGTATTGATATTGATTTTTATTGTACCGAGAAATGATTCTGAGAAACCTGTTATTCCGGTGAATCAAGATTCTATAAAAACTCAAGATTCACTGAAACCACCGGTTCAAGTGACAGCCGAAGCAAAGTCGGATGATACTTACGTTCCGATAGTTGAAGAGAATCCAATAGTGGAAAGAACGCGTCAGATACAGCAACAGCAACAATCCGGTGAGAGTGATTTTTATAGGAACATTCAGAATGAATCTGTAGTAAGAGGTTTGATTACGTCGGATGGTTCGAAATATTTCGTTCAGGTTTCATCATGGCCGGAAAAAAGTAAAGCCGAAGTTGAAGTCCAAAGATTAAGAAGATTAGGCTATGATGCATTTATTGTGAGTGCTTATATACAAAAATATCGAAGTACATGGTACCGTGTTAAGATAGGCCCGTTTGATTCGGATGCTGAAGCCGAACAATTTTTACAGACATGGAATTTTTAATAAAATAATTTAGGGATTGATATGAATTTACTTTCTGTTCTTCTCAAAGGTGGATGGATTATGCTGCCGATTTTTTTGGCATCAATTATTGCGGTGGCTATTATTATTGACCGTTATATCATAATCCGCAGATCAAGAGTTAATGTCCCGGCTTTCTTAATTAGAATAAGAGGAATGCTAAAGCGAAAGGAAATAAAAAGTGCTTTGGAATATTGTATACAGGATAAATCTCCTGCAGCTAATATTATCAAGAAAGGTTTGCGAAAATATAAACTAGGACATCAACGCGTAATTGAGGCAATTGAAAGTGCAGGTAAGCAGGAAATAAATAAATTGGAAAAAGGTTTATCTGTTCTAGCTACGATCTCGGGTGTTGCACCTCTGTTGGGATTTCTTGGAACAGTTACAGGAATGATCTCAGCTTTTATGAAGATCGAAGATTTGCAAGGCGCTGCCAATCCCAGCGATCTGGCTGGAGGTATTTGGGAAGCTCTATTAACAACTGCTTTTGGATTGGCAGTTGGTATAATTGCTTTTACTTTTTATAATTATCTCGTTGCAGCAATAAACAAACTGGTTCTTGATATCGAAGTCGTTTCCAATGATGTTGTGGATATTTTAGAGGATGTAGGAAAAGGTAAAGATGCAGATACCGAAGAAGTTATTGAGCTATAGGAGCACTCATGAAATTTGACATGTCACACAAACCTTTGAGCATCTTTCATTTTTCTTCTCTAACAGATATTGTAATGCTCTTGTTAATATTTTTCCTACTTACTTCTCAATTTGTTATTCAAACCGGCGTTAAGGTTAAACTCCCCGGAGCGAAGAATAATGAACAATTAACTCAATCGCGTATGGTTGTTTCGATTACGAATACCGGTAGAATTTTTTTAGGAACTGAAGAAATCGGTATAGATGCTTTACCTGGGAAATTAAGCAGACTGATGAGCTCGGTTGGAGAGAAATATTTAATCATTAGGTCCGATAAAACCGTTGCACTCGATCTGGTGATCAAAGTAATTGATGCGGCAAAAGGAATAGGTATTGATAAGTTTACAATTGAAACAGAAAAAGAATCGTTCTAATGTTTTATCGTAAATCAAAGAATCTGTCGTATTTACTTTCAATTGCCTCTCACTTAATTCTACTGTTATTGTTCATGTTCATTAATTTTACCATAGAGCATGAAGAAGACGAATATGTTACGATAGGATTTGGAACAATGGGTCAAATGAGCTCGTCGGGTATTATTGGAAACGAAACAAATAGAGAAACCGACACACAACCGCCCCAGCGTGAAATCACTCGATTGGATGATAAGAAAATAGAAGTTCCTCTTACTCAAAACGTAGATACTGAAAACATTATTACTAAGAGTGAAAAAAAACAAGAAGAAAATATACGCTCACAAACTGTTAAGCCTCTTAAAACGGATAATCAGGAAAGTGCAGGGAGAGAAAATACGGGATCGGGTGAGGGGAGTTTCGGGTTCGAGATTGATTTCGGTGGGAAAGGAAAACGAAGAATCTACAGTTATATACTGCCTGAATACCCAAGTGGTGTGTCGAAAGAAATAGATGTTAAATTAAGATTTTCAATATTGCCCGATGGAACCGTCGGAAAAATATTTCCTCTTATTAAAGCAGATACAAAACTAGAAATGGCGGCAATTAATTCTTTGCGGCAATGGAGATTTGAACCGCTTCCATCCAATTCCCGGCAAATCGAACAAACAGTGGTTATCGTCTTCCCTTACCGGCTTCAGTGATAAAATATTCTTTATAATACATTTTATAAAATAAGTATTCAATAACCGACAACGCTGTAAGTACAATTGTATCTCTATCGAAGTGTACGCCTAATCCTTTTGGTTCAATAAATATTTTTATTATCATCGTAACAAGCGGCCAGCCCACAAAGAAGAGTATAATGATCAACACAACATTCTGAAATGCCGTAGATAATGATTCCTCTTGATATTTTTTTGTAAATATTATTAGTATGAAAATAAGGTGAAGCGCGAATATGGCGGCAATTATCATTTATTTGTCTCGGTTATTTCTCTGATTTTGAGATTCGTGAATTTATAATTTGTACTCCTATCAATCCTCCAATTAATCCGAAAATAGTGTTAACGATAAAATTATTTATTATAATTGAAAAGGAGTATAATAGTGAGAAGCCGTTCTCCTTAATTTCATCAATAATTGTATTGAATAAGGTTATTACTTGATTTTTTATATCTTCGGTTAACGGCAGGCTATTTAGAAATTTTTGTATTTCGGGAAACGCCACTATGATATCGTTGTTTTTTGTAATAAGAGTAATTAAGATTTCGAAAATGCTTCCGAATAAAGCAGCATAAATTCCTGTTAAGATCCCAATTATAACACCCTTTTTTGTGTCCGTTTTTTGATAAAGGGGAACATTATTTGCTTTCCTCTCAAGAAGAAGAGCAAAAAAAACAGCAAGCGGTACTATAATACAACAAGTGAAACTTTTGGCAAGAGGTACAACCTGCATTACTCCTGCTCCGAATCCACAAACGAAAGCCGATAAATATTTTCTCATCTATTTGCCTTGTTTTAACTCACTGATTAAATCTTCAAGACCTTTGTAAAGATAAAAAAATCCAACTGAACCTAAAAGCAGACCGGTAGTAAAAGAAATTAATTTTGAATAATTGTAAAGATTGAAACCAACAAATAGAATATCCAATAGCATTGGTAGTGATGCAAAAAATAAATAAGTAATTTTTGTTTTATTAGGAATCAGGATAAAAAGAGAAATAAAAGATGATAATAGAACTCCAAAGTATATACCGCAGCATCTAACACAGACATATGAGTGAGCGTCACCAAAGGCAAACAATTTTTGAGTTTCTTGATGACAAACTAAAGAATATGTCTTTTTAAGGAATGGAACAAATATTGTGGCCTCATTGATATACGGTACAAGAAATTCTATTAAAAAACCAATACACCAAAGAAGGATTAAAGTGAAGAGGAAAAATCTGTATGCAAATTTCAAAAGTAGCAGCTCGCAAATGTGTTTCTATTTTGAAATATTATAAACTGTAATTCTACCGGGCTGTAAAACATACAATTTATTCTTAAAAATGTTAGCATCGATAATTTTGTTTTCAAGTTCAGGATAGCCAAATAAATCATTTAATACAAATATCGGACTATTAAGATCACCAAATTTAATTGTATCATGGTTTGAAATAACTATCTTTGAGAAAGTGATGTTGATGTTATTCGGTTCAAATCCAAGATCGATTTTATCCAATCCCATTCCGTATTGATCAAAAATAATCATTTGGTTTCCATCAATAAGATAAAGATTATTATCCGAAGAAATTGAGAATGATATCGGATTTGAAAGCATGAAATCTCCTGCGTCATAACTACCGATCTCAAGAAGAAACTCGCCCCGCAAATTATATTTTAGTATCCGTGAATTATCCGAGTCTAAGAGATATAAATCTCCTTGATTTGATACAGCCGAACATGTCGGGAATTCGAATGTAATGTTCTGATTGTCGCTTCCATTTGAGCTGAATCCGGAAAGAAAGTTTAGATCCTTGTCATAAATTTGAATTCTATGATTATTTCTGTCGCAGATGTAAACATTCAATGTGGTTGCAAAAATATCCGTCGGTTGATCGAATGAATATTCGGACCAGCCGTAACCTCCGATTGATTTCAAAACATTACCGAGGGTATCAAGTTTATAAATTTCATTCGTGTTTTTATCTGCTATAAAAATATAACCAGCCGGATTGATTGAAATAGAGGATGCATCGGAAAAGTCACCTATAAAAGAAACGAATTGTAGAGATTGAGCCTGGATGGTTATGTAAAAAGAAATGAAAAATAAAAAATATTTCATCGGGAAAGTACTCATGAAAGAATCATCTAAAGTATTTTAGCTAAATAAAAAAGCCGGTTTCGAAAAAACCGGCTTAAAAACTTAAATATAATTTTTAATTTGTTGTTCCGTATATTGTTACACTTCCTTCCCCGTTGGGGCCTGCAAACGAAATTTTAAATAAAGCGGTAGCCAATTCATCCACATCCGGTTTTTCATCGAAAATTGTTACTGAAAATTCCGTTATACCTGGACCGTTGGATATGGTGTCTTCAAGTCTAACCGGATCTGGCATTGTTGATTTTAAATTTCCACCTTCAACAGAGAAGCTTATTTGTGCACCGGCTGCAAGCGGATTACCATTTGCGTCGGAAACTTTAAATGTAACATCCAGTGATCCTCCGTTCGGGATATCAAATGTAGTAGGTGATATATCATAGATAATCCCTCTTCCTGATAGCAATCTAACAGTACTGGTTTCAATTATTTGAGCATCCTCGGTTACGGTAGTAGCTGTTACTTCAAAAAATCCCGGACCATGTGTTGGATGATCTGGGAATCCCCATGTAAGATAAGTAGAACTCGCTCTTCCTAAATCATCTGTTAGGTTAAACATGCCGATCGTACCATCTGTAGTAGTAAAATAAACAGCAGTGTTTGGACGAACAGGATTTGAATATTTATCACCAATATAAGCTGTAAAAATTATTTCCTCACCGATTATTCCCCAATAGGGATAATTTAGTTGATCACAAGCGACCTCAAATCTTTCAGCAACCGGAAATCCACCATAAATTGTAAAGAAGACTGGTAGAGAACGAATGGTTCTAGTTGCTAAAGTGATTTTTGCCTCTACTTGTAGTATACCGGCTTTGGTACCGGTGTTTATAGTGAAAGTAACTTTGCCGTCGGCGTTAGTCATTTGAGATGCAGGATGAATATATTCTCCGCCCCCAGGTCCGGCAGCAATCCTCAATTCCACATTCACCGAATGATTCATGTCAATTGGGGTACCGCTGGAATCCTGAACTTCGAAAGTAATAGTAGCTGTTTCTACATCTCCACTTTCTTTTATACCAAGTTTATCTTCCGATACTGAAACAAGGTATATCGAAGCTGCTTCCCCAGATCCCACCTCAATCGCTGCAGATGGGACTAACCTAAACGTTGGTATGTTAATGGTTCCGCCTAGTAAAGCGTAGGCAGTTGTAGTATCTGTAACATAACCTTCTTTAAATGCAGAGATTTGAAATTCACCTTCTTCATAAATCGTCACAGTTAAGCTGAAATCACCGTTCGCATCAGATAAAGTTTGATTTGAAATATAGTTATTGAATGCTTTAATTACAGCGTTACTTATCCCGGTGCTAGTAGTGTTATTCAGTACGGTCCCTGCAAAGGTAACTGTTCCGCTAGTAGATGGAATCAACCGAATATCAGGTACTTCAACGGTTTGATCCATAACGCCGAATACTGTCGTAGTATCAGAAATAAAATCATCCTTTGAGACAACTATTGTGAATTCTGTATCCTCTATAACATTCACCTGTATGCTATATTGGCCAGTAGAATTTGTAGTTCCATTCGCTAATAATGAATCACTATAGATTTTGACTAACGCATTTACTATAGCGACTCCGGAATAGTTGCTCAAAACAGATCCGGTTAAAACGATTGTTCCTTCTGTCACTGGCTCAACAATCCCATTGTCTCCATCGGTTTTTAATTTACAGCTGAATAGAATTGTTGAAATCAGTATTACAATAAATGAGTACCTAATATAATTTTTCATTGTTCGACTTCGTCTTTGTTATTAAATATTGATGGTATTACATTTTTATAATTGAGCAATTTTCTAAATTTATTTAGTGAAAATCATG
>Ga0154609_1038_pt6 | contig 10023 bp, 9 predicted proteins | sample Rifle2008BG13ft_FD_116038 | JGI IMG/M metagenome (GOLD analysis project Ga0154609, IMG submission 116038) | Ignavibacteria bacterium RBG_13_36_8 | reverse complement strand
ACCTCACGCTTCGGGAAGACAGTAATTTCCGGTTTCCCGGATCTTGAGCTTTGATCAAGATTGATTAATCCCGGTACTCCCTGCAGTTCATTCATTGCGGATACTTTTAATTCCTCCAATTTATCAAGATCCTGCCCTAAGAGGAACAACTGAATCGGAGCGCCTCCAGCTCCCATCGTCGATGCATAATCGACAACTATTTTAGCATTTGGCACATCCGATAATTCTTTCACAAATACTGCGATAATTTCCCGAAGCGAAATATTTCGTTCGAATACGTCAATCAATTGAACATCCATCCTCGCCATGTTTGTACCGATATCCAAATTGCTTTTCTTCCCTAAGTCTGTCAGCAAATATTCAACCTCTTCATGTCCTTTCACTTTATCTTCAATGCTTTTCAATACCGATGCTGTTTCGTTGAGGTTATAACCTTCGGGCAATTCAACTTCTATCTTAACTTTGCCGTCATCAAATTGAGGCATGAACTCAAAACCTAATTTCGGACCATAATAAATCGCAGATAGAATAAACAACACAAAAGAGCCAACAATTAAAATCAAACTCCTCTTCTTACTTTTCAACACGCCGATTAATTGTCTACGGTAATATTCATCCCATGTTTTATAGAACTCATTTATTTTCTGCCCTAATTTACTTGTAAATTCTGCTTTCGGTAAAATTAACGAGGAAAGCATCGGTGTAAGTGTAAAAGAATATATTAGAGAAAATATCGTGGCGAAGGATGCAGCCAATGCTAATTCCCGCAAGAATTGACCGACTATAGAAGTCATAGCTGCAATGGGTAAAAACACAACAAGATTCGTAAGCGTTGACGCAAGAACCGCCACCATTACCTCGGTAGTTCCGACATAAGATGCATCTTTATTGTTGAGTCCAAGATGCTTATGCCGAAAAATATTTTCCAGCACAACAACAGAGTTGGCAACTAACACTCCCACCGAAACCGACAATCCCATTAAGGTCATCATGTTAAGAGTAAGACCGGCTACCTGCAGCAATAGAAATGTTGAGATAATTGATATCGGCATTGTAAGAGCAACAATGAATGTAGAACGAATGTTGGCTAGGAAAATCAATAATACCAATGAAGTAAACAATACACCAAGGATTATGTTGCTCATAGTATCTTCAACAGTACTTCGAACGAATTCTGACCTATCATTTATAATTTCTATATTCACTCCTTCGGGAAGAGTGGACCTTATTTCAGGTAATGCTTGTTTGATAGCATCGGCTACGTCCACAACGTTTCCTTCGGGACTTTTTACAATTCCAAGCCTTACTACATTTTCATTTCTGAAATCATTTTTTAGATCGTAATAAACAGATCTTTGACGAATATCTTTACCTGCGTCTTGAACATCGGCAAATTGGCTCAACTTTTTCGGACCGAAAGCAGTAGGGACTTGCAATTCCTTCATCGTCTCAACGTTGTCGAATTGACCTTTAAGACGTACTGTATACTCTTGATCGCCGATCTTGAAATAACCTCCCGGAATATCCATATTGTTCAACGCTAATGTCTGCATTAGCTGGGGAAGAGAAATCATATTCTCATAAACCAGTCTATTATCCAGAACAACTCTCACCTCGCGTTCCTGACCACCCGTGATGTTTACGTTAGCAACTCCGGAAATTTGAGAGAACCTATCTTTCAAAGTTTTATCCGCAATTTCATAAAGCTGGCGCGGATCGAGATCACCGCTTAATACAACATCAACAATTGCAAATGCTCTAAAGTCGACTTTCTGCACGATGGGTTTCATTGCATCTGTGGGCAGAACGTTGATTATCTGATCAACTTTGTCTTTCACTTCTTGGTTTGCAACGTCCACATCTTTTGAAGATTTGAATTCGATTATTACTATCGAAACTCCGTCAAGAGAATAAGATTCTACTCTCTCAATCTGGCTTACAGTAGAGACAGCATCTTCAATTCTTTTACTTATAAGTGTTTCGATTTCTTTAGGACCGGCACCTGGGTAAACGGTCTGCACCGTTACATAAGGAATTTTAACATCAGGCATTAAGTCCAGATTTAAACTAATAAAAGCCAATATTCCGAATATTAGGAATACCATTATTCCCATGGTTGCCATAACAGGGCGTTTTATTGAAACTTTTGCAAGAAACATATTTCTTCCCCTTATTGAGTCACTTTTACTTTTGTACCGTTAACTAACTGTGCCGAACCTTTTACAATGAGTCTATCACCAATATTCAATCCGCTCGATACTTCATAATTAATTCCGCTCTCTTTTCCATTGGTTATATATTTCTTTTCGGCGGTTCCCCTGTTCTCAACAAAAACATAATAACCGTTTTCATCCTGCTTAACAAGGTTTCTCGGGATAATGATTGCGTTTGGATTTTCATAAACCAATATTTTTACATCCACAGTTGGACCGCTCTTCAATTCATTACCTGGATTGTTGAACTCAATCTCTGCATAATAAGCTTGTCTATACGGATCCATGACAATGGATTTCTCAACAACGCTTCCTCTATACTTTTTCCCTTGATATTCGACAAAAGCGGACATTCCATTTCTGATTTGGCGTATTTCATCTTCCGAAGCCCATATTCTTGTTCTCATTTGACTAAGCTGTGTAACAGTGAACAAAGGATCTTTCCCTTTAACATTATCACCTTCATTCACTGCAATAGAAGTAATCATACCATCAAAAGGAGCTTCAACAAACATCATTTGTTTTTGAGTTTCATAATTTCTTTTGGCAACCAAATACTGGGTTTCAACGCCATCGAAATTCGCCTGCGATATTTCACCGCTCTTAAGCAGCACTTTCATGCGTTCATAATTCTTCTCGGCATTTTCAAAAGCAGATTTAGCCTGTTCATATTGAAGTGCAGTTGCATCATATGGAAATTCCATTACAACTTGTCCTTTCTTAACATAATCGCCGACTTTAACATTTATTTTTTCGATTCTTCCTCCAACGGCGGCTCCTTCAATTGCTTCTTTTATTCCGGATAGTTTCGAGAAGAAACTTAAATATTTACTGAATAGTTTATACTGAATCAGCTCTACAACAACGGGAATTCCTTCTTCCGATTGAATTTGCTGCATACTCTTTGAAGATTCTTCCTTATCACTTCCGCAGCTTTGAAATAAAACCATAGCCATACTAGAGATGACTATGATTGGAATTACCAAAATAATTTTTCTCAATTTCATAACCTTTAATCTCTCCTAATTTTGAAAGATTATTTATTTTAATTAAATATTTTATTCTGAACGAAACTTAAATGATTCGGATCAACTTCTCCGAGCTGCAACTCTAATTCAGCATTAGCGATGATGTAATCGTAAATTGCCTGCATTTTATTTGTTTTTGCCTGCCGCAGTTCGACGTCGGCATTTTTTATTTCCAACTGTGTCCCCGTACCTTCCTTATATCGGGTGATTGCAATATCATAAGCTTTTTGTGCGAGTTCAACGTTGCGCTCCACAGCATCTATTTGCATCATTACTTTATTCAATTTATCTAATGTTGATTTAACCTGCATCGATACAAAATCTTTTAATTTTATGATTTGTTCTTCTGTTTGAAGCGCCGCTATTTTGGATTGCTCTACTTTGTTAGCCACTCTCCCACCTTTGAACAAATTTAAAGAAAAAGTCACACCGACCAGAGATGATTGATAATTCTGAAAATCAAATTTATCCGAACTACCGGCAAAGGAGTAATTAGCAAATGCAGCTATAGTCGGCCAGTACTCAGATCTATCGATCTCTATAAATTCCTCGTCGACCTGCTTCTTAATCATCAAAGTATTTATCGTCAAGTTGGATTCTTTAGCCTTCTTTACTGTTTCAATCTCATCCGGAATTATTTCCTTTTTATAAATGAAATTGCCGACAACATCTATATCTTCAATCTGCTCAATACCGAGTGTAATTTTCAAACCATTCTTGGCTGTATTTAATATATTTCTTAATTCCTGAACCCGCGGTCTTACATTTTCAACCTGAACCTCAACCTGTAGCGCATCATACTCGGAGATCAAACCTTGCTCATACATTGCTTGAACATTTTTCAAATTTTCTTCTGCGTTCAGGAGACTTGCTTCCATTATTTCTAAAGTATTTTTGGTCAGCAGCACACCGTAAAAAGCTTTTTTTACATCCAGCACGGTTTGAGCAACAGTTGCCTTTAATTGCTCCTGCGATAAATTCATAAATAAATGTGAAGCGCCGATACCCCTAAACACGGCAGAGTTAAAAAGAATTTGAGTAACTTGAGCAGTAGCTGTATAGCTGTTGGCTAAAGCGAAAGATTGAAGTATTGTTGTCATAGTTAAAAACTTCGATTCATCTCTCGGCAGCACACCCTCGTCGAAAAGAATTCCGTATGTAGCATTGCTCAACATTGCCATAAAATCGGGGAAAGCCATCATCGGTTTTTTAATGAAATGTGAAAAGTTGGCCGAAAGATCCAGACTGGGCAAAGCATATCCGAATGCTTCATCCACTGCAGCATCTGCTTTCCTTATCTCCATCATTGCGATTTTCACATCACGATTATTCGTCAACGCAGTTTGAACGGCTTCTTCAAGTGTAAAAGAACGCTTCTGCGCTTTTATCGGTTCAATCATTAATAGGATAAGAAACAATCCTAATAACAAATAGTTGTCAAAAATTTTGAAGTTTCCGTATTTCTTCATAGGATACTCATCTATTTTTCTGAAATTATATTTAGTCGAATTTATTAATGCCGCGAAAATATTTTAATTAGATCGTTAAAAAAATATTTAATCGGTGAAAGTCACTTATTTGTCAGTAAATAAAATCATTTAGATCCATGTTATTCATCGGCTCATCTCAAACCTTTTACAATCAGATTCACAATTATAGTTGTTGTTTTATCAATACTGCCGAAGTCAATTTCATGTAGAAATTTTGCTCTTGAACTATGATAAATTCTGTACTCCAGTGCTCTTGATATATTCAATAATTCTTCGGCCAATTCGATTGAGTTGTGTTTTGCAAATTCCTTATTTTTTATTCCCTCTTTTAAAATAGAATCAAGCAGATCAATTTCACGCCTTTTAAATTCATGCAACAAAGTTTTTGCTGCTTCACTAATTTCAATTAAAGTTATTTCCTTAATGGAGTGCAGAATTTTCATATCTCTGTGCAAACGCACAGCATTTTCCATAAACCTCTTCACTTTTTCAGCGGAAGAAAGTGTTGTATCCAATATCCTCATTTGCTCTGTAAAATAAGTATCTGCCTCACTCAAAACCATTTCATGAAATAAGGATTCCTTATTCGGGAAATAGTAGTACAAAGAATTTTTTTTGATACCAACCATCTCGGCAATATCTTCTAAGGTCGTTTTATGATAACCGAACTTAGCGAAAGCTTTCATCGATGCTTTGATTATACAAAGCTTTTTTTCATCATATGTTTCTGACATTTTTTTACAATTTTATATTGTTTTTAACGCTTTCGAACTTTCGAAACAATGGTTCGAAAATTATTAAATACACCCTTTAAAACCAAGCCATTTAGAAAAAAATTTACGTTATATTTTGACGTTTATAAAAAGTGAAGTTTCCATGGAGAAGTGATGCAAGCAAAAAATATTTTCGATAAAAACCAGATAAATATGTGGAATCCCCCTTCAAACCTGTTAAAGATTTCTACTATTGATGCACACGCTGCGGGCGAACCGCTAAGAATAATTTTGGACGGATATCCGGAACTAAAAGGAAAAACAATTTTGGAAAAACGCCGGTATGCAAAAGAGAATTATGATTATCTACGAACGGCACTCATGTGGGAACCGCGCGGTCATGCCGACATGTACGGGACAATCATCACGCCTCCTGTAACACAAGGAGCAGACTTTGGCGTTCTCTTCCTGCACAACGAGGGCTATAGTTCCATGTGCGGGCATGGTATCATCGCTGTTACGACAGTTATCATTGAAACCGGTATGATCAAAATGGAATCACCGGTCACAACTGTAAAGATTGACACGCCTGCCGGACTTGTAACTGCTTGCGCTAGGATTGAGAATAAAAAAGTAAAAAGTGTTTACTTCCATAATGTGCCTTCTTTCGTTCTTACTCAGAATCAATTTGTCCAAGTACCCGGACTTGGCAAAGTAAATTTTGATGTAGCATTCGGAGGTGCATTCTACGCATTTGTGAATGCAGACGAACTTAATATCGCAATGACTCCCGATAATTTCAGAACTCTGATCGAAAAAGGGATGGATACAAAACATGCAGTGATGAAAAATTTTGAGATCAAACATCCCTTTGAGAAAGACTTAAATTTTCTCTATGGTACTATTTTTTACGGCAAAGCTTTGAGTAAAGACGTAGACAGTAGAAATGTTTGTATCTTTGCTGAAGGTGAGGTTGACCGCAGTCCGACCGGCACAGGTGTAAGCGCTCGAATGGCTCTCCACTATGCGAAAGGTGAAATAGGTATTAATGAGTCAATGATAATCGAGAGCATCATCGGAAGTAAATTTAGAGGAAGCGTTGTTAAAACCACTGCGTTCGGACCGCATGAAGCTGTAATTCCGGAAGTTGAAGGGAGTGCTTTTATAACGGGCAAACATGAATTTCTTATTGACCAGGATGATCCGTTAAAGAATGGATTTATTCTTCGGTAATTTAATTATATCTTACCATATGAAAAGATTTTGTCTCATTAATATTCCCCTCCTTCGAAGAGAACATTTCTTTATCTTTAGTAAAATTATTATCTCTCAAACAACTACAACCTAACGGAGCCACCATGCTGAAAAAGCACCCAAAAGGATTAACCGTTTTATTCTTCACTGAAATGTGGGAGCGTTTCGGTTTTTACATAATGTCTGCCATTTATGTTTTATATATGGATAGAGATTTAAAATTCGATGATTCGGTTAAAGGAATTTTGTACGCAGTATTTTTAGGTGCATCTTATTTGTTCCCTCTTTTAGGCGGATGGCTGGGGGATAGAATTTGGGGAAGAATAAAGACAATCCGTATAGGCGCTTCTATGATGGCATTGGGTTATGTATCTCTCACAATTTCTTCTATAGATACATTGTTGTTCTTCTATTTAGGTGTTGCTTTAGTAGCAATCGGGACAGGTATTTTCAAAGTAAATATGTCCGTGACAATCGGGAATTTATATAAAGACAACATCGAACTTAAAGATGCCGGTTTTAATATTTATTACATGGGTGTTAATATTGGAGCGACACTTGGTCCCCTCGCAGCAACGATAATCGGCATGACTACCGAAAATTACAATTTATCTTTTTTTGCTGCAGCTGTAGGTATGATACTGGCAATAATAATTTTTCAATTCGGTAAAAAAACAATTGTACATACCGATATTATGAAATCCGAGAACGGAAATAATATCACCGAGCAATATCCCGAAATGGATAAAAAAGAATTTTGGCAGCGGGTATTTACTCTATTCGTTCTCTTTATTATAGCAAGTCTTTTTTGGCTACCATTTTATCAAAACGGTTTCGCGTTAACACTGTTCGCAAGCAGATCAACAAGAGTAATAGAATGGCTAAGGCCGGAGACATATCAAATATTCGGTGCGCTCTTCATTGTCTTACTTACACCACCGCTTCTCTCTATTTTTTCACTGTTGAGAAAATACGGCAAGGAACCCAGAACAACATCAAAAATATTTTTCGGTCTTTTGATAATGGCTTCTTCAATGCTGGTAATGGTATGGGCTTCTCTTGCAGGAGGAAACGGAGATGTGAATATCATGTCTCCGATGTGGCTTATATCAACGTACTTCCTGGTTACAATCGCTGAAATCTTGATCTCTCCTATGGGGCAATCATACGTAACAAAAGTAGCGCCCCCTAAAATACAAGGTTTGATGATGGGAGGATGGTTTGGTGCAACAGCTCTAGGTGCGATGAGTTCGGGAATATTCGGAAGATTTTACAGCGATGTTTCACATCATGCTTACTTTTTATTATTAGCCGGCTTGTCGGTATTCGCCGCAGTTCTAGTACTAATATTTATGAAAAAATTAAAACGCTTCGCAAGTTAAGGAGGGGAAATGATTATTCTGGAAAAAGTTAATCAAGCAAAAAAAATATTAAAAGAATTTGATGTTGATTGTTGGATAACTTTCGTGAGAGAAACTTCCATTCAACACGACCCGGCATTAGACTTTCTTATTCAAGGACATGTTACCTGGCATTCAGCTTTTATCATTTCATCTTCGGGAAAAACAAAAGCAATTGTCGGGCAATACGATAAACAATCTATAGAAGATTTAAAAGCATATGACGACGTTGAAGCTTTTGTTGAAGGAATAAAAAAACCGCTTACTAACTATCTCAAAGAACTGAATCCCGCCAAAATAGGTATCAACTTCTCAAAAGGAAGCGAAATCTGCGACGGTATAACTTACGGCATGTATCTTACTTTGTTTGAATATCTGGAAGGGTTAGGAATGCAAGATAGACTAGTTTCGTCAGAGAAGATCGTTTCGGCATTGAGAGAAAGAAAAACTAAAACAGAAATCGATTACATTAAAAAAGCAATAAAGCATACGGAGCAGATTTTCGATAGAGTCTCGAAATTTATCAAGCCCGGTCTAACCGAAATAAAGATTGCAAAATTTATGAGAGAAGAAGTCAAGCAAAGCGGTTTGGGATTCGCGTGGGAAGAAGAATGGAATCCAGCTGTTTTTACCGGACCAGATACAGCCGGCGCTCATTACATGCCTACAGAAAGAAAAGTTGAGAAAGGACACGTTTTAAATATGGATTTCGGCATGAAGTTTAAAGGATATTGTTCCGATATGCAAAGAACATTCTATATTTTAAAAGACGGTGAACCACATGCACCAGAAGAAGTAATGAAAGGATTCAACACAATTGTTAAAGCAATAGATGAATCGAAGAAAGCTATGAAACCGGGAATACAAGCATTTGAAATCGATGCGATAGCTCGGAGGATTGTTACGGAAAATGGTTATGCCGCATTTCCGCATGGACTTGGTCACCAGGTAGGACGTTATGCACACGACGGCACCGCACTGCTCGGGCCTAAATGGGAAAAGTATGCACAGAAACCGTTTCAACTTTTAGAAGAAGGAATGGTCTTTACTCTGGAACCGAGGTTGACTGTACCAGATTATGGTGTTGCGACAATCGAAGAAATGGTAGTTGTTACAAAAAATGGTTCCGAGTGGTTGTCTCATCCGCAAAAGGAAATAATATTGATTAAGTAATCGAAAATCATTTGATTGTACGGTGAATTTCTTATTTTACGATTAATCAACATAACAAATAATAAGCAAGGTATGGAGTACAAAGAAAATCCAAAAAGTTACGATCCGAGAATGCATTCCGCCGAACATATACTCAATCAAACAATGGTGAAAATGTTCAACCGCGGCAGATCAATCAATGCACATATCGAGAAGAAAAAATCAAAATGTGATTATTATTTCGACCGCGATCTAACGGATCAAGAGAAAAGTGAAATCGAGATAAGAATAAATGAATTGATTCAAAAGGATTTACCCGTATATGAAGAATTTATATCATACGATGAAGCCGATAAATTGTTCAACTTAAAAAGAATACCTGAAGATGTTGGTGAATCGGTTCGAGTGATTAAAATCGGTGATTATGATGCATGTCCGTGCAGCGGTCCGCATGTAAAGACAACCAAAGAAATCGGAACATTTAAACTAGTTTCAACAAGCTATGAAGATAATATTCTTAGAGTCAGATTTAAATTACAAGAGCTCTAAAAGATTTTAAATTTAGTACACCACTAGGAAAGTAATATCGTCACTCTGCTCGACACTCTTTGAATGTTTTTTAATCTCGGAAGGAATTATTTCAAAATATTTTTCTGGTGTTTCGTTCGAAGCGGTTAATACAGCTCTCAATTTTTTATTCCCGAACTGCTCCCCTTTCGCATTCATTGCTTCCGTAATACCATCGGTAAAAGTGAATAAAACATCCCCTTGCT
>Ga0154609_1131_pt3 | contig 10120 bp, 8 predicted proteins | sample Rifle2008BG13ft_FD_116038 | JGI IMG/M metagenome (GOLD analysis project Ga0154609, IMG submission 116038) | Ignavibacteria bacterium RBG_13_36_8 | reverse complement strand
AAAACTACCTTGACGTAGAAGAGCTGGTTAATAAAATAGTAAAAAAATCGAATTGTCTGGACAATGTTTTACGTAATAGTATGCGGACAAAATTTGGTATACAAAAATTTTTATTATATTTAACTTTTTTCAATATTTGGTGGTACGACAAATCATTAATTACAAGCCCTCGGCCCGTGAGACATTAACTACATAATTTATAATAAACATTATTGGTGATGTATATTTATTCGATACAAAATGAGCTTCTGATATATTGTTTTATATATTCGTATTATGACAAAATCATATTCATGATAACGAGTAATAGAATGCAAAACATGGAGAATATTCATTATGAAATTTAATAACAATTTTCAATTATTAGGAAATAATATTAACATTGGAAAAAATGTAAAGATTGGTGATCGAACAATTATATATGATAACGTCCAAGTCGGTGATGATACTATAATCGCTAATGATTGTATAATTGGCGAGCCATTGCATAATTATTATTATAACGATAATTATATAAATCCTGAGACAAAAATTGGAGAAAGCAGTTTGATACGCAGTCATGCTATTATTTATGCCGGCAGTACTTTTGGTAATGAATTACAAACCGGCCATCGTATTACAATACTGCCAGATTCCAAGATCGGCCATAATTGCTCCATCGGTACATTATGTGACATTCAGGGTGATATAGAAATTGGCAATTATTGCAGACTGCACAGCAATATTCATGTAGGACAAAAATCCATTATTAAGAATTATGTTTTTATATATCCATTTGTGATATTTACTAATGATCCGACTCCTCCATCAGACGATTGGTTGGGAGTAACCGTTGATGAGTATACACAAATTGGGGCTGGATCAATTCTAATGCCGGGCATAAAAATTGGGAAAAATTGTTTAATTGGAGCGGGTAGTGTCGTATCGAAAGATTTCAATGATTTCAGCTTGGTAATGGGGAATCCCGGAAGGAGAATCGGTGATGTTAAAAAAATTAAATCAAGAAAAAAAGATGGATTTCATTATCCCTGGATGTATAACTTTGAAAGAGGAATGCCTTGGAAGGGAATTGGTTATGATGAATGGCTTAAAAAGAAAAATTATGGCGACTAACGGCACATATTTATTTTTTAAATAGGAAACAAACATGCAGAAATTTATACATCCCCATGCCCTCGTAGAATCGGCTCAAATTGGCGATAATACAAAAATCTGGGCATTTGCACATATTCTTCCACAAGCTCAGATAGGAGCCGACTGTAATATTTGCGACCATGTGTTTATAGAAAATAACGTAATAGTAGGCGATCGTGTTACAATCAAATGCGGGGTTCAACTGTGGGACGGCATAAGAATAGAGGATGATGTCTTCATAGGCCCAAATGTTACATTCACAAATGACAACTTTCCAAGAAGTAAGCAATATACGGAAGATTTTTTAATAACTACTGTTAAACAGGGCGCAAGTATCGGAGCAAATGCAACAATCCTCCCTGGTCTTACTATCGGCAAAAATGCAATGGTTGGAGCCGGCGCGGTTGTCACAAGAAATATACCTCAGAATGCAATTGTAATTGGAAATCCCGCATATATAACTGGATATGTTTCTCAGACATCAGTAAAACAGCCAACCAAATTCGAAATTCCACAACAAGATCTTCCTCAAGTAATAGCACTACCTGTTAAGGGAGTCAAGATATACAAGCTGCCTATTATACATGACATGCGGGGAAGTTTATCGGTGGCTGAGTATGGCCAATATCTGCCATTTATACCCAGGAGATATTTTTTAGTTTTTGATGTTGTTAGTAAAGAAGTCCGTGGGGAACATGCACATATCACTCTCCATGAGTTTTTAGTTTGTACCAAAGGTTCTTGCTCAGTGGTCGTTGATGACGGTATAAACAGTGAAGAAATTGTGTTGGATTCTCCCAATATTGCTATATATATTCCTCCTATGATCTGGACTGTTCAATATAAATACACAAAAGAAACAGTGCTTCTAGTGTTAGCATCAGATATTTACAAACCAGAGGATTATATCAGGGATTATGATGAATTTATTAAAGCGGTAAAAAAAATATGAAGGTTCCTTTCCTTGACCTTCAAACCCCCTATCTTGAACTAAGGGACGAACTTGATGAAGCTTATCGTAGGGTAATGAAATCCGGCTGGTATATCCTGGGGTGTGAAGTTGATGCATTTGAAAAGGAATTCGCTATCTATTGTAATGCCAAACATTGCGTTGGCGTTGGCAATGGATTAGAGGCGCTCCACCTGATATTGAGAGCCTTCAGTATAGGCCCTGGCGACGAAGTTATCGTGCCAGCAAATACATATATTGCAACCTGGCTGGCAGTTTCATATGCCGGGGCTACACCGATACCTGTTGAGCCTGATGAAAAAACCTATAATATCGATCCCGAGTTGCTCGAAGCAACCATAACATCCCGAACAAAAGCGATTTTGCCGGTGCACCTGTATGGTCAACCAGCAAATATGGATCCAATAAATGAAATCGCCCAGCGCTATAATTTAAAAGTCATAGAAGATGCGGCGCAGGCTCATGGGGCCCGTTATAAGGGAAGGCGGGTGGGCAGTCTGGGAAATGCTGCCGGTTTCAGCTTCTATCCCGGCAAAAACCTTGGAGCCCTGGGTGATGGAGGAGCGGTTGTCACCAATGATGATGAGGTTTATGCCAAGATAAGGATGCTCAGAAATTACGGCTCTCAAAAAAAGTATTATAATGAAATAAAAGGATTCAATTCTCGGCTTGATGAGATACAAGCTGCTTTTCTTCGCGTAAAGTTGAAAAAACTCGACGAGTGGAATGAAAAAAGATCGGGAATGGTTAAATTATATATCGACGGATTAAAGAATATTAATGATTTGATTGTACCAATGGTACCTGCGTGGGCCGACCCTGTTTGGCATCTTTTTGTCGTGGGCCATTCGAACAGAAAGGCATTACAAAAACAGCTAGATGACGCTGAAATCGGGACATTAATTCACTATCCAGTGCCGCCGCATTTATCCGATGCATATAAAGATTTGCATTATAGCCATATTCCAATAACAGAGAAAATTTCCGAAACGGTCATCAGTCTTCCCATTGGCCCACATGTGTCAATTGACGAAATAATGTATGTTTGTGAAATAATTAATAAGGCTTTGCTGGTTTGATATGAACACAGGTACCCTCGAAACAGATAAAAAATCATACAAACAAATATTAAAATCCACATCCATCATGGGTGGATCACAGGTCATTACGATTTTCCTGCGGATTATACGCACGAAGGTCCTTGCCGTAATCCTTGGTCCGACCGGCGTTGGACTTATAGGAATTTACGATTCTATCACCAGTCTGGCAGGCATCGCAGCCGGACTTGGCATTGGGACAAGTGGGGTACGACAAATCGCAGAGGCTTTCAGTACAGGGGACCAGGAAAAAATATCAAGGACTATCACCTGCCTACGGCGGATAGCCTTGATTTCCGGAGCAGCCGGATTAATGATTTTACTACTTCTTAGCTGGCCTATAAGCCAGCTTACTTTTAATGATACTAAACATGCACGTGATATAGCTTTACTTTCAATTACCATCCTTTTTTCCGCCATTTCAGGTGGCCAAACTGCACTCATTCAAGGTATGCGTCGTATAAGGGATTTGGCCAAGCTTAGTATCCTGGGAGCATTTTTAGGAACTGTGGTCAGCATCCCAATTGTATATGTATGGGGTGAAAAGGGTATAGTTCTTTTCTTGATAGTTGTTTCTGCAATGAGTATTGTTACCTCCTGGTGGTATAGCAGAAAAATAAAAGTACAAAACGTTGCATTGACTTGGAAGGATATTATTTTCGAAGCGAAACCGCTTTTACGGCTTGGTTTTGTTTTTATGATGACTGGACTTATGACTGCCGGTAGCATGTACCTTTTACGGGTGATCGTCGTCAGATATCTTGGATTGGGCGCCGCGGGTATGTATCAAGCAGCCACGACGCTTTCGGCTCTCTATGTTGGTTTTATCCTGGATGCCATGGGACGTGATTTTTATCCTCAACTGACGGCTATTGCCCAAGACAACCTTGCATGCACGTCTCTTGTTAATAAACAAATAGAAGTTGGATTACTCCTCGCACTGCCGGGAATTCTCGCGACAATGACATTAGCTCCTGTTGTTATTAACATTTTTTATTCAGCGAAATTCCTACCTGCATACGATGTTTTGAGATGGCAAATGTTGGGAATAGCATTACGCATTATAAGCTGGCCCATGGGGTTCTTGCTTATCGCAAAAGGAAATGGGCGAGCATTTTTTTGGACCGAGCTAATATCAATTTCAATTCATCTGGTGCTCATTTATATTGGAGTTAAATTTTTTGGACTCACGGGAACCGGCATGGCATTTTTCGTAATGTATTGTTTTTATGGGGTAATGATGTACAGAGTTATTCGTGGTTATTACGGCTTTTCCTTGTCACTTATAAACATTCGAATAGGAGCAATTGCATTTGTCACAATGGGAATTATTTTTTTGACTCCTTATCTTATATCAAACACATGGTCTATCTTCGTGAACATGGGGGTTACGGTTCTTATCGGTCTGTATTCAGCAAAGAAGCTTTATAGCATTGTCGGTCCTCAGGCAATTTCAAATTTCTTGTTTAAGATAAAATTACGTTTTCGTAAGAAGGGTTAACATATTATGAATGCTAATAAATCGAAATCATTAATAACATTTGATTTCGAAATCGAATAAAATTGAGCCGTATCAATATGTGCGATTTCTTTTCACTAATATGCCCCTCGTATTTGGTATGTACCCGCCCCGATCCATTCTACCCTGCTATGTCACGGAAAAACAGGTATTTTTCTCGTAATCGACAATCGGCTTCATTAGAGGGAGTGAACTGGTAAAATTGACGTTTATCTGATAAATGGTATAACTCTTCAAAATGCACCGGCATACCCGTTAGTTAAAATTACAATTTAATTATGATAATTTTATTGATAAGCCGCGCCAACCATGAAATGTTTTCCGCAAGCCAATCATATACAATTTGGCAGTATTCAAATCTGATTTCATTGTTTTTTTTGAAACCAGCGAATGTACCAGCCAATATGGAATACGCAATGAAAAAAATATAAACATGAGCAGACAAGCAGCTGTATATGATATATATCCCATATGTTTTTTAAAATATAATAACAAACTGCTTTTCATCTGAAGAAGCATTTTCCCGGGATTTTTTTTAGTACTTTCACCACCTAAATGAATCACCTTCGAAACAGGTGCAAAGATAATATCCCATCCGGCTTTTTTGAATCGATAACACCAATCCGTCTCCTCATAATACATAAAAAATTGATCATCCATTGGCCCTACTTCATGAATTGCATCCATCCGCACCAGTATGAAACAACCAACTATAACATCCACGTCTTTGATATCGTTCCAATCCCACCAACCCATTCGCTCCCTGGCAAAAAATTTGCTTTTGGGAAACATTTTATATAAATACGTCGCTGCGAGAAAAAGATTCAACAATGACGGGAACAAATAGGTATTCTGTTGTAGTGTTCTGTCTCTATTGAGCATTTTGCATCCAACAACCGCCGCATTAGGATGAGAATCCGCAAATGAGCAGACTTTTGAGATCGAATCATCGATAAAAATCATATCTGAATTCAATATTAATACATATCGTCCCCGTGCAATAGTAATTCCTTGATTATTGGCCGCGGCATAACCCAAATTTTCTGAATTTTCTAATACAATGGTTTGCGGGAAATGTTGCTTCACCATTTCAACAGAATTATCAGATGACGCATTATCAACAACAATTATTTCAAATTCAATCAACTCGGTATTATCATATATTGTTTGCAGACAATTCATCAGCAGTTGTTTTGTGTTCCAATTGACAATCACGACTGATACATCCATTATATAACTCCTCCGGGTATACTGCAAGAAGTCTAATAATTATTCATGAGTTCAATATATCTTTCTTAGATTTTTCTGTTGCAATGCCATCAACGAATTCTTTAACTAACTTGATGATATTTTCCGGCCCATAACCTTTGGCAGGAATAAATCTTTCTGCTTGATTGATTTTTTTTGTCAGCTCCTCAACCTCATAGGCGGCTATAACTTTTCCTTCAGCTTCCATATATCTTGTTGTTGTAAACTGATGATTGTCAACATGCTCACCTAAGGAAGCCTTTCGGGGAACCACAATTATAGGTTTTGATCTTAGAAGAGCCTGGCCGATGGTTCCCATGCCGGCATGCGATATTATCAGACGCGCTTGGTTAAGATAGTCCATAAATTCTTCCTGTGAATAATAAGCGCGATGTTGAAAGTATTGGGGAACATATGATCCTTGGCCAATTTGCCCAATGACATCTTCCTTGATAGTATTATGCTTTACTAGCTCATCAACAGCTTGGATGAGCCTATCAAAACCCTTATGCCAATTACCAACAGTTACAAATATCAAAATAACCTCCCTACATATATTGCTTTTGGAAAGAACTCAAGCAAATTAGACCACTGTACGATGAAGAGATCAGTAAAAGGATACAACATTCGTGCAGTTATTGTAGGCTTTTCGACTTTTGCCATGCTCTCAATAAAAACAAGTTTGGCGCCAAGAAGTTTAGTAAAAATGCAAAAGAAGACCGTAACCCCCGAACCTGTGGATATAACAATATCGGGTCTTTCAATAAGAGCAATACCAGCAGAAAGGATCATACCGGAAATCCATGACAAGGGATTAAATCTGAAAATATTTGGTATACTTCGCACCCGGGTTGTTTTTCGCATCTTATCAGCAATTTCTCCTGAAAAAGTAAAATAGAAATGATCGTATTTTGTATATACAGGCTCTAATTGGCGGGCCTGAACCATATGACCACCCGCAGAACATGCTATAGCAATACGAAATGCGTTTTTTTTATTCATAAATCGATATTGAAACATTTCCTATTTTTTATTATGTACCTAATATTTTACAATAAATCAAAAAAATCCGGATTAATTTTATATATCGGATTTCAGAAGCTTCATATACTATAGAACATTGAGGAAAAATTGAATGAAAATTATAGCACTAATGTTGTTGTTTTTCTGGATATAATGGGAAGTATATTATATGTGTTTATTATAATTTCAAGAAAAAAATATTTTTAAACTTATAATGCTAATTATATTCAGTTTATTGGGTGGCGATGCGCCCCACCCGGGAAACCAGTTGCGATATGAGATCAAGACCTGCTCCCTAAATAGGACACAAAGATAAGCGTGTTTCGCGATGCTTAAGATAGAGTGCATCCCAGGTTCTGGGATGCACTCTAAGCGTTACAGGATGCACCGCCAGGCAGTGATCCCGATTCCTTAAATGTTTGATAGGTATCTGGATAGTAAAAAGGCCTGCCATTTTCCGAAGCAATGCTGAGGAAAATGGCGGCTTTCGGGAGCTTTGCTTCCGAAAGCCGCAGTCCCAAAACCACAGGATGTGGGTTTGGGACGCACTCTTAAGATGTCCAGTATAAAAGCCGGAAGAGAAGACATTCTTTTCTTGACTTTATGAGCCCCGTGATGTATGAATCACGGATGGGTTGCTCTCAAAATGTTGCTTAATCGACTATCTTTAAAATCGGGACAGGCCATATTGATTAATCACTAAGATTTTGAAATTAATTTTGGGTCTTATATTCTTAGATTTTAACATGAAAAAATATATTATATAAATATGAATTAATATCTAATAACTATTGAAAAAATATGAAAAATTCATTATTAATATAAATATGTTATTTTTCACATCTTTTTAAAAAAAATTTAAAATACTATAAATTAAATATTCGATCCAGAATTCACATACTTTCCGCCTTCGGCAGCTGGGGAATTATTATCACTTTTATAGTAAATTTGAATGTCTGAATATTTTTTATTTTGATATAAACTTCTTCTAATACGGATTTTCTGAGCCGGTAGCTTGGAAGAACCCGTATGGCATATTGTGAGGCGTGAGTTTCAATATTAATTTAAAAAAACTATATTGACGATAGCGTCAAGCTCGACATATATTTTATTCAATTAATAAAAAGATATTTAAGATATAATAATTTTAATTAGAGTTATCATGGAGGCCCTAAAGTGTGTAAATATCTTTTAATGTCTGTCATCATATTTTTTTCTTTCGTTTCACTATTATCAGCTGATAATGAACAATATACAATCGGTATTAGTGATATATTGGAGGTTCGAATATTAAAACCTGATGTGATAACTGATAGATCGTCAGTTTCCCCCGGAGGTGAAATATCAGTTGCATATCTTGGCAGTGTTCAGGTAAAAGGGAAAACGATAGCTGAAGTTCAGAGAGAGATACAGTGGCGGCTCGCAAATGGCTATCTCAAATATCCCGTAGTGGTAGTAGCCCTTATTGAATCGCGCAGTAGAAATTTCACTGTATCAGGTGAAGTAGTAAAGCCCGGCACCTATCAACTTCAGGAAAACACTACTGTTCTGAAGGCAATTTCAATTGCAGGAGGGTTTACTAAGTTTGGGTCTAAGAGTCGCGTTAAATTATTGAGGCCTTATACAGATAAACCAGGATATGAGAGCATAAAAATAAATGTCCAAAAGGCGATGGATGGTAATGCTAAGGAAGACATTGTTCTACAGCCGGGAGATATTGTAGTTGTTTCCGAAGGATTCTTTTAAAAATTTATTGAAAAATATAATATCGTATGACAGGATGTTTATTTTCTGGAGATGTATAATTCCCAAAGATCTTCTCCGGATCTCATTCTTTCATTGGTATAGAATACTATTTAGATCTATAGTAACAAAATATTGACATTCGTGCAAGTGTTATTTTAACTTCACAATAAGGATGCATTAATGGAAAAAATTAATTTTGACAATCTCACATTCCGAGATTTTATCAGACCTCTATTCAGACAAAAATTAGTGATAATTCTCACATGCGTAATAATAAGTGCGGGTATCTATATTGGTTTGATATTTCAAACCCCTGTTTATGAGGCAAGAGTACTTATCCATATAAAAGGGATGGGTCTCACAGAAGCTCAAACCTATGAACGAATTGGCCCTTTCAGAATACATTTAACCCAAATGTATATTGTTAAATCCAATCCTGTGCTTAAGCGTGCCGTAAAAGCTCTTAGTCTTGAAAAACGACCGGTGGACTACGAAAAGGAATTTAGCCATCCACTAAAGAGTTATCTAATAGATATAATGTCAAAAAAAGAAAAAGAATATATCGCAAACCTTTCACCAGAAGAAAAGGAAAAATATCTGTTATGGAAGGCAATGACAGATTTAAAAGACAACATTGTTACGAGACTTGAGCCTAATACTGATATATTTGAAATCGCTGTAGAAGATTATGATCCTGAAAAGGCTATTGAAATAGCTAATGTTGTCAGCCGATCTTATACAATATATGATCTTCAGCAACAGCTTGCTGAACTTACTTTGAAATATGGCGATCTTCACCCAACAATACAACAGTTGCAGGATAATATATATAAAATGAACAATAATCTTACTGGAAAAGAAATTTCAGATTTAGATGCTATAGGGACTGCCAGTGTTAAAATAATTGAACAGGCATCGACTGATTATAAACCAGTTGGGAGGCCTAAATCTATTTTAATGATTGTTGGCGTAATTTTTAGCGGCTTTGTCGGCCTTGCGCTTTCCTTTGTCTTTGATATGTTAAATAATACATTTAAATCACCCAATGATATTGTACAATATCTTGATATTCCCAGTATTGGCACAATTCCGAAAAAAAGATTGATAGATAAAATTTTGATAAAAGATTCAAATAACCTGACTCATTATACTGAATTTTATAATGATCTCTCCGATCAAATGTATATATTCATGAAGGTACAAAACCTAAAAACATTATTGTTCGTATCTGTTACTCCACATACTTTAAATTCTGCAATTACTACCAATCTCGGGTTTGATTTGTCTCTCCATATGGGAATAAACATATTAATTGTAGATGCAAATGTCACGAACCCTATAATTCATAAATTATTGAAAATAGATGCGAAGCAGGGATTTGCA
>Ga0154609_1078_pt3 | contig 10203 bp, 11 predicted proteins | sample Rifle2008BG13ft_FD_116038 | JGI IMG/M metagenome (GOLD analysis project Ga0154609, IMG submission 116038) | Ignavibacteria bacterium RBG_13_36_8 | reverse complement strand
TTTATTATTTCACCTGTTTCAACAACACCTCTTATTCCTGTAGACTTTACTACAACCATTAGTGCACCATGCTGATGTTGTGCCAATTCGAAAGCTGTTTCTGTTATTATTTCTGCAAGATTTCTTTCATCACTTCTAAAAAACATTCTTACGAACGGATTTCTTCCTACAAGAACAAGGAGTCTTCTAATCTCGGGTTGAAATAAAATAATAAATGCAATAACCCAAATATCGGATACGAGTTTCAATAACCATCCTAAAGCTCTGAAGTTTACTGCTTGAGCTAAAAACGAAAGCAATAAAACAATTATTAAACCAATAAAGATTTGAGCAGCAATTGTTCCTCTGATAACCGTGTACAATTTATAAATGATGAATGTGACTAGGATAATATCAATCACATCCAGGAATGAGACTGTCAAGAAACCGATTTTAAATAAATCAAACATGAGATAATAAATCCGGATTTTCGACAAAGTTAGTTAGCTTTTTTGCAAGTACAGCATTTTTCACGTTGTGAGTTCGAATAATCCTTGCACCGTTTTGAATAGCCATCGTTTCTGCAATTAAGGTAGGTATTTCCCTCTCATCCATATTAACCTCCAATGCTTTACCAAGAAAAGATTTTCTAGAAAGTCCTATCAGAATTGGACAGCCAATACCTGTGAATTCTTTTAATCTTTTTATTATTTCATAATTATCAAATACCCTCTTACCAAAACCAATACCGGGATCAATAAATATATTTTTAATGCCAGCCTTTTTAGCTGAAAGAACTTTTTCATTTAAAAAATCATAAACTTCCGTAATGACATCTTCATAGAAAGGATTATGCTGCATACTTTTAGGTGTACCTTTCATATGCATGATTACAAGAGAAGCATTAAATTTTTTCACAACCAATACCATATTTTTATCAAAAGTTAATGCGCTAATATCATTAACTATCCGAGCTCCTTTCGATAAAGCTTCTTCAGCCACTTTTGATTTATAAGTATCTATCGAAACGCTTATTTCAGGTTTCTTATTCAATATTTCTACGATAACGGGAATAACTCTGTTGAGTTCTTCGTCTTCGGAGAGAGATTCAGCTCCCGGGCGTGTAGACTCACCTCCTACATCGATAAAATCAGCTCCGTCTTCAATCATCTTTATTGCATGTTCAATCGCAGACTTTTGATCAAAATACTTGCCGCCATCAGAAAAGGAATCCGGAGTTACATTGAGTATTCCCATTATATATGTTTGATCAAGTGAGAATATTTTATTCGTTAATGTAAATGATTTTGTTTCATAGTCGGTGTAATTATATAGAACATTTGAAATCTTATAACCGAGATCTTCATTCCCAGCCGCTACAATTGCTTTTGCAATTTCTTTAAATATTCCAAATGAACCTAAAGCAAGAAAATCAACTGTTTCAGTATCATCATTTGCAACCGAATAACAAATTTCTTTCTTCTTAAGTACAATTTTTTTGACAAAATCTTCAAGATTCTTAGGCAAGTTTCTTATCTCTAAACCTAATAAGTCTCTCTCATACAAATCTCTGAAAATATTATATTTATTACTATAGCTCTTGAAAACATCTTCGTGAGATATTAAAACAAGATGTATTGTCAAATTGTCCTCCATTAATAACCAAAGAAAACGGGAATTATAATAAACTCTAAAAACAATTTATAAAAATAGGCGTAAATTCAAAATAAAAGTATTTAGACGACTTCCAAAATTCTTTTTAATCTATAGAAATCGGTGGTTAATCAGAGCTAATTTAACTAAAAATATAATCTTAAATGTAGAACTATTCTTTCTTCTCGTTAAGTAGGTTTTTGAACTCAACTGTGGCAGCAGTAATATTACTTGATTTAAATATTGAAGCACCTGCTACGCATACATCACATCCGGCATCGGAAATAATTTTAATATTTTGCAAATTTATTCCACCATCTACTTCGATGAGGAAATTGTAATTGTTGGATTCTCTTAAACGAGCAAGTTCTTCTATTTTTATAATTGACGATGAAATAAACTTTTGTCCTCCGAATCCCGGATTTACCGACATAATTAAAACCAAATCAATAAATGGTAAAATCTCATTTAGTGTACTTATGGGCGTGGAAGGATTAACTGAGACACCAGCTTTAACACCCAACTCTTTAATTTTATTAATTGTACTATGTAAATGTACAACGGCTTCTTGATGAACTGTAAGACAACTCGCTCCCGCTTCAACAAAATCGTTTAAATATTTATCTGGATTTTTAATCATTAGGTGTACATCTAATGGTAGCTTTGTAATTTTCTTTAATGATTTTATCACAAGGGGACCAAAGGTAATATTTGGTACGAAATGGCCATCCATAACATCACAGTGAATCCAATCGGCACCTCCAAATTCTACGTATCTTATCTGTTGGGCTAAATTAGAAAAATCGGCCGATAAAATAGATGGAGCAAGAAGTTTCATTAGGCTTTAAGCTAATACGTTAGAAAACGATTTATTTTGTAACAACAACGTCAACACTATCACCAACACTTACCAATTTATCTTCGCTTGGATATTGATCAATAATTGTGTTTGGTAATAATGTCGGGGATTCTAAATAATTTATTTTACCCAACCGGAGTGAATTGCGTCTTAAAATGCTCTCTGCATCACGAAGAGATTTTGCTAAAATATTCGGTACTCTAATCATTCCTATTCTTGGTCCTACACTGATTTTGAGATTAATAGTCGTACCTTTAGCTCGACTTTCACTTTCGGCTGGTTCTTGTTCAACAACCGTATTGGCCTGAAATTCCGACCGTATTTCTTGAACATCACCTAATGTTAGACCCAACCGTTCAATAGTAACTTTCGCATCTCTGAAGGTTTTCCCTACTAATGATGGAATTTTTATTAAAGGTTCTCCTCCACTTATAAAAAGGTATACTCTTCGATTCTCTTTAACAATAATTCCGGGATTAGGCTTTTGAAATATTACATAATCTTTGGGAATGTGCATATCATAACGCGGTTCTCCCAATATAGGACTAAGATTCGATTCCTTCAAAATTCGAATTGCTTCATCCTTATTTAATCCTATAACATTAGGTACAGGTTCTTCACTTTCTGAAACATACCACGGCATCAATATTTTATCAAAAATAAGAACAAATACTAATAACAATAATACGGTGATAGAGAGTATCAGTATTGATTTTTTAAGCAGTTTTTTCATTAATGTAAATATAGAGAATGCCCCTTTTTTTAACAAATGTTTTGGTTCAGCGAAATGATGTTATTATTTTATATCTAATTAAGAACTAAAAATTGTTTTAACAGTTTTCAAGATATAATATTATTGTACTCTACATTCGCTACAAAATGTAATTCTTTTTACTTAACTTTAAAATGAATAGTTTAATAAATCCATCAAGGAGTTATTCAGGATGGTAGTTAACATATGTATTTTTGAAGATATTGAATATAAGAACCTTCTACCTCTGGTTTATTTTAGACCCGTGTATGAATTAAAATGCGGCTGTTTAACTCTAAGAGAAAAGATTGAGTTTTACTATAATGTATCCTCCTCTATTTTGCATTGCAGAAAATATCTCGCTGACACAGTCAATAATTTCCCTGATATAAAATCGGTTAATAATATAAATGCAAAAGCAGTACTTTTTTTTAATGGCAGAATTCTTGCCAACTCTGAAATAAAAAAGATTATTCCACTCGAAGGTAAAGATGCATTATATATCAAAGATGGGGCTGTTCTTGCAGCAAGACTTAGTGGTGAAAATCTTTCCAAAATTAATCTTACTGAAAATGAATTTATTAATTTCGGTCAATTTCAGAATATCAGAAAAGAAGTAGCAAACATCACTCTCATTAACTATCCATGGGAATTAATCAATAACAACTTCACTGCCCTTTTGGATGATTTTAATATTCTTAAGAAACTACGGCGCGCTTCTAATGAACGAAAATTTAAAGGTGTACATCAGTTAAAGAAGAAAAATATTCTTATTGAGAACAAAGTTGATATTTTACCTAATGTAGTGATGGATGCTGAAAACGGACCAATATATATCAGCAAAGGTGTGAAAATATTAGCGAATGTATATATTCAAGGTCCTGTATTTATCGGTAAGAATACTCTTGTAAAATCAAACGCAGCAATTTATCAAACAACAATTGGTGAAGTGTGCAAGATTGGCGGTGAAATTGATAATTCTATTATTCATTCTTATACAAATAAGCAGCACGAAGGATATTTAGGTCATTCATATTTGGCATCTTGGATCAATATTGGAGCGAGTACCAACAACAGTGACCTTAAAAACAATTATGGAAATGTTAAAGTTTTATTAAATAGTGAATCGGTAGATACACTTTCACAACTCGTCGGTTTAATCATGGGTGACCATTCAAAAACCGCAATCAATACTATGTTTAACACAGGCACTATTGTTGGCGTTGCATGTAACATATTCGGATCAGGTTTCCCTAAGAGATATCTTCCCTCTTTCACATGGGGTGGTTCAGATTTAATGAAAACCAACAATCTGAAAGAAATAATAGAATCAGCTGAGATTGTTATGAGCAGACGAAATATTTCAATGACAAAAACGGATAAGGAATTATTCCATACAGTATTTGATCTAACTAAAGAAGAAAGAGTAAAATATTTTCGTTAACAATTAGTAACAAAGCAATTTAAATGTTTAAAAATTATTTTTTTCTAAAACGATGTGCCATTGAGTTAAATCAAGTATTAAAGAAAGAAATAATTCTTGAAGCTTATACACAAGAAAGAGATAAATTATACCTTCTAATAGGCAATGATAATTTGCCTAATCGGCACGTTGTTATTTCAACAAATCCGATAATTCCATATGTTTTCATTAAAGACAATCACTTTAGGGCAAAAATAAATACGATAAATTTCTTTAACGAATATTTACCGGCTGAAATAAAACAAATTGATATTGCCACTAACGATAGAATTATAAGGATTACACTAAACTCATCGAATATTTATTTTATTGTAAGAGGTAATCAAACAAATATCTTGCTGGTTGATAATGAAAGTAAGGTAAGCGTATTTAAGAAATCAAAAAAGAACAATCCTATTGATCTTAGGAACGAAGTAATGTCTCTTAAATTTACAGATTCCTTTCGAGATAATAGGAAAGATTATAACAGTAATAATCTTACCTTACCACATATTTCTAAGGAGGTATTATCAGAAATTGAGGTAAGAATAAAATCTGGAAATAAAAATGATTTTCAGGATATTCAGACCGAAGTGATACATGCAATTCTCAAAAACAAAATCGCAATATTTTATAATAATGATATGCACCAGCCTATGATGTGTCCATCATCTTTTTTAACATATACAATTCCAAAGTCGACCGAGTTGTTTAACTCATATAATAATTCACTTGGTATGTACCTTTCTATCAAGTTTAGAAACGAGTCTATTTCAAAGCTGAAGGCGGAAATCGAGAAATATTTATTTCGGGAACTAGAAAAATTATCGAGCAAATTAAATGAATTAAAAAAAAGAATTGATGCAGGTTCAAAAGAGGGATTGTATAAGTACTTCGGAAATCTTTTATTATCTAATCGACCACTTATTAAAAAAGGGATGAAAGAAATATGTTTATGCGTCCAAGATTCGAAAGAAGAAATTATAATAAATCTGGATCCAAAATTATCACCTCAGAAAAACATAGATGTTTACTTCGATAAATCGAGAAATGAAAAAATAAATATCAGACAGTCTCATAATCTTTATGAAAAAATTGAAAATAAGTATAAATATTTATTGAAAATTAAAGATGAATACGATAACTCAACTGAATTGGAAAGCTTTTCAGACATCAAAAAAAAATTAAAATTAAATTCCATATTAAAACCAATTAAACTTGTGGAAGAAAAAATCAAATACAGACATTTCCTTCTTGAAGGTAAGTATAATGTTTACGTTGGTAAGGATAATGTGAATAATGATTTGTTAACAACCAAATTTGCAAAACAAAACGATTATTGGTTCCATGCAAGAGGTGTTTCTGGCTCCCATGTTGTTTTGCGCGTAAATAATCAAAAAGAAAATATCCCAAAAAATATTTTAAAGAATGTCGCGTCGATAGCGGCATTTTATAGCAAATCAAAAACTTCGAGCCTATCACCGGTTTCTTACACTTTTCGCAAATATGTTCATAAAAAAAAGGGTCTTGAACCTGGAAAGGTAATTCTCTCAAAAGAGAATGTTGTGATTGTTAAACCCGAAATACCGAAGAATTGCGAGCTACTAGACGAATAAGAAGGAATTGTAATAAATCTCAATTATTTGTAATTTGATTTGAAAATATGACTTACGAAATCAATTTTAAAAAAATTCTTACGATTATAGGTGTTGCAACCTCCTTGGGTGTCTTTTATAATTTGATATCCGATAATAGTGTTGACTTTATACGAACTGAGAAAGTTTATAAAATGGTTGAAGATTCCTCTATTTCAATTGATCTAAACCAAACCATTATTGAACCAAGACTTATTAGCATTGAACAAGCATATCAATTGTTTTCCTCACAAAGTGCAATCTTTATAGATTCACGGGATAAATGGGATTTCTCGGATGGACATATCCCTGGTGCTATAAATATTCCCGAATATAATTTTGATCCTGGTTCGAAAATAGTAACAAACTTAGATCACAAAAATCTTTATATAATATATTGTAATAGTGACGATTGTGAAACAAGCAAAAAGCTTGCAAATGAATTGTTAAAGTTGTCGTTTAACAAATTGTTAATCTTTGAGTCTGGATGGGATTCCTGGATATTAAAGAATTATCCAATTGAAAAAAGCGAGTTACAATGAGAAACGTTGTAATGCAAAAATATTTTTTACTGTGTTTACGAATCCTACTTGCATTAGTTTTTCTTTTTGCCGCAATTGGGAAGATATCTAATCCTGAAGAATTTGCAGTTGCTATAACAAATTACAAGATGTTCCCCACTTTCATTATTAATTTAATTGCTATTATCGTACCATGGATTGAATTAGTTATTGGATTACTAATGTTATTCGGAATAGCAGTCAAAGAAAATGCAATCATTATTAGTACTTTTTTATTTTGTTTCATTATTATAATTGCCATTGCTTTAATAAGAGGATTAGATATTCAATGTGGTTGTTTTAGTACACATGAAGGACAAAGAATTGGTATTACTAAAATTCTTGAGAATTTTATTATGCTAGCATTTGGTATTTATTTAGTATTATTCTATGAAGATAATATATTCTCAAAGACTTCCCTTTAAATGCGAATCTTCTATGACAAAACTTGACAAAAAACATGTACAAAAAATATTAATTATTAAATTACGCGGAATCGGTGATGTTATTTTATCGACTATAGTTATAAGAAATTTGCTAAAAGATTTCCCTTCTTCTGAGGTTCATTATTTAACTGAACCTCCTAGTCACATAATTCTTAATGAAATTCCCCAAATAATAAAAGTACATATATTTAATCGCCATGGTATTTTTAATCGTTTAAAATTATTTTTCAATATTAGACAAGAAAAATATGATTTGATATTAGATTTCTTCACAAGCACATCAACTGCTCTTATCTGTCTATTTAGTGGAGCACGCTATAAAGCCGGATTCCCGTATAGAATTAGGAAAATTGCTTATAACTTGTTTGGACCTTTTGAAAGAGACCGATTTCATGCCGCGGTTTTACATTTGGAATTTTTGAAATTACTTGGCATTTCATATGAGAAAGATTATCTACAAATTTATTTAAATGATAATGTTAAATTATTTGCTAAAAATATTATACACAATATTATATCAAATAATAATTTGCTCGTGGGTGTTTCTCCAAGCGGTGGTTGGAATTCAAAGAAATGTGATCCATCAAAATTTGCAGAAATTTCTGATGAAGTTCATAGTATATACAAGGCAAATATATTAATCCTATGGGGACCTAGTGATCTTGATGACGCCATACAAATTAATAAACTTATGAAAAGTACTTCATATCTTGCTCCATCAACAAACATTCTACAGATGGCTTCTTTAATTTCTGAATGTGATATTTTAATTTCGAACGACAGTGGACCTATGCATATTTCTACTGCGATAGGAACTCCGGTATTATCCCTTCATGGTCCTACAAATCCGTTGCTTCAAGGTCCGTATGGTAAAAAGCATGAGTGTATTCGATATGAAGAATTAAACTGCATAGGTTGCAACCTTTTAGAATGTCCCAGAAATCATGAATGTTTTTTAGAACTTCCAATGGAAAATATTTTGAAAAAACTTGAAATTTTATTAAAGAAAAATGGAATTATACCACAGACATACCTTCAGCAAAATTAAATAAAGATTAAATTTTGATTTCAAAAATTATCAATCCAATCCAAAAAAATTGAGATTTTTAGATAATTGATTCAATAAATGAATTTATTCTTTCAAGAGTGGATTCTGCTGTAATACTCTTAATACATTCTCCCCTTTCTGGCTGCATGGTTATATATTTATCACTCAAAGGATGAAATTTTTTATAATTCCATTCAATATTTGGATAGAATGCTATAATAGGAATGTTGAATGCTGATGCAATATGAATGATTGAAGTATCGGGAGATATAACTAATTTTGCCAAACTTATTAAGGCAATTACATCGCGAATATTTTCTGAATTGAATAAAATAACGTCAACACATGCATTAAAAATGTCCTGCGCCAAAAATTTATCAGATGGATTGAATATCATAAATATGTTTAATTGATGTTTTGTGATTGAACGAATAAGCTTAATCCAATCATGGTTATTCCAATAACGCGACTTATTTCCAGCAGATATATTTACAACAACGATTTTTGAAAAATAATTTTTATATTTAGATTTAATGCTTTCTATAATACTAATATCCAAACATATTGCTGGACGTAATGAATCATAGTGATTTATTCCTAGACTGTAAAGTGCCTTTATATTTCTTTCTACAAGATGTAATTCATGGTTCTCTTTTTCTGACGAAATAGAAATAGTAAAAGGTTTATTATTTTTATTATTGAATCCTATTTTTTGTTTCGCATTCGAAAATGTAGCTAGGACATAACCAGTTAAAGAATAATGATCTTTGCTATCTATCCAATAATCATAATTCTCAGAACGCATATGAATAAATAATTTTATTAAGTAACAAATTTTATTTTTGTAATTAAATACTTTGTCAATTCTAGGATCGTTATAAATAATGGGATGATTATTTTCCGTACATAGTACGTGAATTATACATTGAGGATACTTCTTTTTAAGATGTGCAAACATAGGCGTCACTAAAACCATATCACCAATACGACCAATTTGTACGATTAGAATCTTCACAAAATATTTATAGCCTCAGAAAATATTGGAATTTTAACTTAAGTTGTATTGAGATAATATGAATCGATTAATATTCCTCGTAGGATTTCTCATTGATTATAATTGATTCTGTAATAACATCAATCTCTCGTTTAAGTTTAGCGCGAATATCATTTGTAAAATAAACAGATCTTGCTAACTCAATAAACTCATGATCAAATTCTTTATCTCTTTCTTTTGTCCTAATCTTATCCTCAATATCCCATAGCTTTTTGTTTATCTCATAAAGTTTTTTATACAAATTCGAATTCACACCAATATTTATTAGTTTCAACGCCTCATTCAATATGTCATATTCTTTTTTGACATTTATAAGTTTTTCATCGTTATTCTTAATATTCTTCAGTTTTAACTCAAGAATAGTAATTTTATCAACCAATTCTCCATTTGATATTTCTATCCTCACAAAAATAACCTCCTTAAAAAAACGTTTGTATTCATTAACATTGTTATTTTTATATTGCAAAATATATTATTTATAGGTATTAATAACCAGTATTCTTTCGACATATGAACTCGGAAAAGATAGATATATCCAAATTAAAATCTGAATTAAAGCGACCATTAATTCTTGATGGAGCCGTCGGTAGTCTTTTATTAAATGAAGGTGTGAAAGCTGATAAATACTTGTGGAGCAATATTGCCAACTTAACAAACCATACTCTAGTTGAACAAATCCATAATTCATATATTGAAGCTGGAGCTGACATCATTACAACAAACACTTTTCGAACAAATCCCTTCATGCTTAAAAAAT
>Ga0154609_1190_pt8 | contig 10279 bp, 10 predicted proteins | sample Rifle2008BG13ft_FD_116038 | JGI IMG/M metagenome (GOLD analysis project Ga0154609, IMG submission 116038) | Ignavibacteria bacterium RBG_13_36_8 | reverse complement strand
GAAAAACTTACGAACTTTATGCACGGCAGAACAATAGAAGAATTTATTCGATTACTAAGGTACCAAGTTATCCACATGTAAGCCGTGCTATTATTCAAACCGATTTTTCGTTTTCAGCAACTGTAGTATCAATTCCGGAAGTCGTTTACGGTGCTACCTGGACTGTGAAAATGGGAAATTTAAGTTATAAGGCTGATGATTTTTATTCGATCGAGGGAAATAACGGTAACCAATTACTTACGGTATATACTCAATCTTTACCGGAACAATTTCGTTCAAGCGTCTTGCGAGATTCCACATTCATTCAGGTTTATGCTTTCGATAGACCCTTTATAGATTATTTTAATACTAAAGAAAATAATCAACCGGTTAGTGACGGTTACACACAAGGTGGAGGACCGGTTAAATGGAATGTACAGGGTGAAAGAGTTATCGGCTTATTTATAGGAATCGCTCCTGCTGAATTAATTAAACCGGAATAAAGTGAGAAATAAAATTAAATGAAACTTGCTAAAAAAATAGAGATCATTTTTTTCTTTTTCATTCTTGATATATTAATTACCGGATGTCTTGAAGACAATATCTTAACTATTCTCGATTTCGAAATAAATAACTCGGCGGACTTACTGCTATATCTAGAAGGCAATGGAGACTATTTCAACTCTCTTGAAGCACCGGCTGTTCTTAATTCAAATACAGTTTACTATTCTCTCGGTACTTCACTTGTAATTGATATTAGGACTCCAGAGGAATACCAAAACGGACATATTAGGCATGCTATAAATATCTCGCATGATAACTTATTCGAGTATCTTAAAAACATTAGCACAGATTATTCATATTCGAAGATAATAATTGTAAGTTCAACAGGTCAAGCTGCTGCCTACTATACATGTCTGTTAAGATTATACGGCTTCAATAACGTATACTTTATGAATTATGGCATGGCATCCTGGAATATTGATTTTGCAGAGCCCTGGATTAGCGCTTTAAATAATTCCTCTTATCTCAACTTCTTCACAAACTTTACAACGCAAAAACCTGATTATACAAGACTGCCCAGCATTTCTTTCAGCCAAGAAAATTTGAATGTTGAAGAAAAATTAGATGAAAGAATTGCATTGCTTATGAATATACCATTTGATGACACAAGACACTCAAATCTCAATTCAACCTGCTGCATCGATTTCGATACTTTTATGAGAACCGAGTTTGATAATCCTAACTCTTATTTAATATGTTTCGGTGACGATGGTTTATACTATTATGGATCGCAAGGTAATCAGTTAAATCCAGGCCACCCGCGTGGAACAGTCCTATATAAAGCTATTCCACCATATTTTGAATTAAGGTGTGATAAATATCTTCAGACAATACCTGCTGAAAAAACAATTTATTTATATTCCTACAATGGACAGTTAAGTGCCGCTGCAGTTGCATATCTGCGTGAACTCGGTTATGAAGCCAAATCCATTTTATTCGGAGGAAATACAATGTTCTATTCCAGAATGAGCGATCCTACTTATGACTGGTTGATTCGATGGGCTTTTATTCCATCTGATATTCCAAATTTCCCGTATGAAATTGAATAAAATAATCAATGAATAAATAGAATATACGGCATGGGGGTGACTAATTGAAAAAAATATACTTCATTGATCTCTGCAAGAATTTCTTATGCTCATTTCTTTTGATAATCTCTTTAACCGGTTGTCTTGGTGATATCACTGTTCCTCCAGTAGACTTTGGTATTAACAGTACGGCAGAATTACTATTATATTTAGAAGAAAACGGAGATTACATTAATTCTACCGAGACTTATTCAATCATTACCGCCGAAGAAGTATTCAATTCATTAAACGAAATATTAGTCTTAGATATTAGAACCTCAGGTGACTATACAAATGGACATATAGAAGGTTCAGTAAATCTAAATCATTCCGCACTACTTGATTACATCATTAACATAAATCCGGACACATACGAAAAAATAGTAATAGTAAGTTCTGCAGGTCAATCTGCATCTTATTATGCTACACTGTTAAGATTATATGGAATATCAAATATTTACGTTTTAAAATATGGGATGGCATCATGGCATGCTGACTTTGCGAGCATTTGGCTAAATGAAATTCAAGACGCAGGAATAACAGAGACATTTAATAATATTTATAATGAAAAGAACAACTTTACCGTTCTGCCAAGCCTTTCATTTACTAATTCACAGATTGGCATAGAAGGAAAACTGGGAGAAAGAATTGACATATTATTGCAAGAAGATTTTAACGAATTAGGTGCTAATTCTACAGTATCCATAACACTGGATCGACTCTATAATAATAATTTTGACTACTTCGAGCAGCGTTTCACCGATACTTATTTAATCTGTGCTAGTTGGGATTTGTACTATTACGCACAAACGGGAATTCTCGATAATCCCGGACATCCTCCAACTACGGTATTGTACAATACAATTGTACCTTGGTATGAATTGAGAAGCACCTTATATCTGCAAACACTGCCAATAGATGAAACAATTGTAATTTATGACTATAATGGGCATATAAGTGCAACTCTTACAGCATACCTGCGATTATTAGGTTATAATGCAAAATCAATTTTGTTTGGGTACAACGGAATGCATTATTCAAGAATGCTTGAATTTCCTATATTTTCCAACTATACTTTTACAACAGCAGAAATTAAAAACTTTCCGTATGTTAAATAACAAAAGAGCCTGCATCTTCTGCAGACTCTTTTGAAATATTTTCTATCTTACTTAATCTCGATAGCTTTTGGTTTAACTCTTTCATGCTTCGGAAGTCTTACGTTCAGTAAACCGTTTTCCAAATTAGCTTCAATGCTTTCTTCATTAATACTATTGGAAATTTTAAACTTCCTATAAAAATTCCCAAGCTCGGTTTCCTTTAATACATACTTACGGTTTTTTACTTCGTCGTACTTAATTCTTCCCATTACAACAAGATTACCGTCTTCCAATTTCACTTTGACGTTATCTTTAGTAACACCGGGCATTTGAGCAGTAAGATAATAATCATCACTGGACTCATATATATCGATAACGGGAGCAATCCAGCATTCATTTTCGAATGCGTCTTCCCATCTATTGGATTCTTTTACTTGAACCACTTCTTTTGTATCAGTCATTACGACCTCCATATATTTTATGTTATTGTTGGCTGTTATTTTGAATTATTTATCTTTATCATCATCTACAACTTCATACGAAGCATCTTGCACTTCTTTTTCATCTTTCTTTTCCGATTTCGGCTCTTCAGCTCCACCTCCTGCTTGGCTCTGCTGTCCTGCCGAAGAAGCACTAGGTGCACCCTGCTGTTGATACAATTGTTGAGCAACTTCATTCCACACTTTTGTCAATCCATCTGTTGCGGATTTAATTTTATCGATATCATTTGTAGCTAACGCATCTTCAACTTTTTTGATTTCGGTTTCCAGTCTATTTTTAATATCTGTCGGCATTTTATCTTTCATTTCTTCAATCTGTTTTTTTGTTTGAAAAACCAAATTATCTGCCTGATTTCTCGTTTCAACTGCATCTTTCTTTTTCTTATCCTCAGCCGCATGTTCTTTAGCTTGCTGTTTCATTTTTTCAACTTCGTCCTTAGATAATCCGCTGGAGGAAGTAATTCGAATACTTTGTTCTTTACTCGTTGCCTTATCCTTAGCAGATACATGTAAAATACCGTTAGCATCAATATCAAAGGTTACTTCAATTTGCGGAATTCCTCTCGGTGCCGGTGGAATTCCATCCAAATGAAATCTGCCTAAAGTACGGTTATCTGCTGCCATTGGTCTTTCGCCTTGAAGTATATGAATTTCAACTGACGGCTGATTGTCTGCAGCCGTTGAAAATATTTCGCCCTTCCTTGTTGGAATAGTTGTGTTTGCTTGAATGAGTGTTGTCATCACACCCCCTAAAGTTTCAATTCCCAATGAAAGTGGAGTTACATCTAATAACAATACATCTTTTACATCTCCTGCTAACACACCGCCTTGAATAGCTGCTCCAACGGCAACAACCTCATCAGGATTTACACCTTTGTGAGGTTCTTTATTAAATAATTTCTTAACAAGTTCCTGAACTTTCGGTACTCTTGTAGAGCCGCCTACAAGAATTACTTCATCAATTTGTGAAGGAGAAACACCAGCATCTTTAATAGCCCCTTCGCACGGAGCAATTGTTCTTTGCAATAAGTCATCAACCAATTGTTCGAATTTTGAACGAGTGATAGTAATATTCATATGTTTAGGTCCGTCTTGCGTTGCAGTGATAAAGGGAAGGTTAACATCTGTCTGCATTGAAGAAGATAATTCGATCTTTGCTTTTTCTGCCGCTTCTTTTAAACGCTGCAAAGCCATTGGATCTTTTCGTAAATCAATTCCTTCTTGTTTTTTAAATTCATCACCTAAATAATCAATTAATCTCTGGTCAAAATCATCACCACCTAAATGAGTATCACCGTTTGTTGATTTAACTTCAAAAACACCTTCGCCTAATTGAAGAATAGAAATATCGAACGTACCACCACCCAAATCATACACAGCTACAGTCTGCTCTTTGTGCTTCTTATCCAATCCATAAGCCAATGCAGCTGCAGTCGGTTCATTTATTATTCTTCTAACGGTCAATCCGGCAATCTCACCAGCATCTTTAGTCGCTTGTCTCTGAGCATCATTAAAATAAGCAGGAACAGTAATAACCGCTTCTTTAATTTCTTGTCCTAAGTAATCTTCAGCAGTCTTCTTCATCTTCTGGAGAATCATAGCGCTGATTTCCGGAGGTGAATATAATCTATCACCGATTTTAACTCTTGCCGATCCGTTGTCGCCTTCTACTACTTGATATGGGACTTCACTAATCTCTGTTTCAACTTCATTTCTTTTTCTACCCATAAATCTTTTGATAGAAAACATAGTATTGCTGGGATTTGTTACTGCCTGTCTTTTTGCCGGCTGTCCGATCAATCGATCGCCGCTTTTTGCAAAGGCAACTATGGAAGGAGTTGTTCTGCCACCTTCACTATTAGGAATAACAACCGGTTCATTGCCTTCCATAACTGCTACACAAGAGTTAGTTGTTCCTAAGTCTATTCCAATTATCTTAGCCATTTTTTCTCCTATTAATCTTAGTTATTTATTTTAAAAAAAATTAAAAAGTTTTTTAGCTGTTTTATGTTATATATCAATCGTATAAAACCTAAATTCTATTACTAAGTAAAATGATTTATGCATCTTTCTTATTTTATTATTTATTTTTTGTATAATTGTACTTGTTATTAGCAATGAATATGCCAAGAATTAAATTCTGTTAACTTGTTATATTTTAATGAGTTAGGAAATATTCAATAATATATAAAAATGCTTTTATGACGGTGAAGGACGATAATTGTCAATTAATCTGCATATTTTGACATATATCAAGACAATATTTCCGAAATAATGTTTTTCTTAAATTCTTAGAGGTTTTGTGTGTTCAACATTGAAAAATTTGATATAAAACTCGATACGGAATTTATAGGTAGATGCTTTATTTACTGTGAAGAAATAGAGTCCACCAACAGTTTTCTTTTAAATTCAAAAGACTATAAAGAAAATGGAACTGTGGTTCTAGCAGAATTCCAAAATAAAGGCAGAGGCAGAAAAAACAGAGAATGGGTAAGCAATCCAGAACAGAATTTAACTTTTTCTATTTTGCTGAACGATAAGATTAAAGCAAATAGATTAAATATAATAAACTTAGGTGCATCGTTAGCGGTAGCACACTCTTTAGAAAATCTATTTCAGCTAAAAGTAAATCTTAAATGGCCTAATGATGTTCTCATAAAAAATAAAAAAATTTCAGGTATTCTTCTTGAAACTATATCAATTGGGAATAATATTGATAGAGTAATTGTTGGGATAGGAATTAATGTTAATCAGCCTAATTTCCCTGGTAAATACTTAATCCCACCAACGTCAGTAAAAAGAGAATTTAAAGATAAAGTGAGTAGAGAAAGATTGCTGAGTGAAGTTTTAAACAATTTTGAATTAATCTACAACATTTGTTTGAACGATCCGTTTAAAATACTGAATGATTGGAAAGTAAGATGTAATATGCTTGGTGAAAAAATACAAGTTGAAGATGATAGCGGAACACGTTACGGTGTGTTTGAGGATATTAACAATGAGGGACATCTAATGCTGAAAACCGGAACTAAAACCGAAAAAATTCACTTTGGCGACGTTAGTTTGCGACAATAATATTGTACTTCTCTATCTACACTGCTAAAAATAATTTCGTTTAGGTCTTTCTAAGAAGGAATCGTCCGATTAATGAAAATTTATTTCGATAATGCAGCTACAACACAAATTCACCCAAAGGTATTAGAAGTAATACTTCCTTACCTGAAGGAAGATTTTGGGAATCCATCGTCTATCCATTCTTACGGCAGAAAAATAAGAGTAAAGATTGAAGAAGCCAGAGAGACTATTGCTGATTTTATTAATGCAGAGCAAAGTGAAATCTACTTTACAAGTAGTGGTACAGAAGCAATAAACTTTGCAATTTCAGGGATTGCAAAGACAGAACGTAGCACAAGTGGCAAGGAAAAGATTATAACTTCGAAAGTGGAACACCAAGCAGTTTTACAGACCTGTAATGATTTGAGTAACCAAGGTTTCGAAATATTACTTTTAGATGCCGACAAAGAAAGCCGAGTAAATTTAAAACAATTAGAAAGACTCAGCCTACGTGATACATCATTAATCTCTCTTATTCACATTAATAATGAAACTGGTTCGGTTAATAACATAGAATATCTAACTAAAACAACAAATCAATCCAACATTCATATTTTTTTAGATACAATTCAAAGTTTTGGAAAAGTCCCTCTTGATGTAAATAAATTAGGTGTTAATTCGATCGTTGCCTCCGGACATAAAATTTATGGCCCAAAAGGAATTGGAATGGCCTATATAAAAAATGGAACTCCTATCTCTCCATTGATCTTTGGTGGATCTCAAGAACGCAACAGAAGAGGTGGAACGGAAAATGTTCCTGGAATCATTGGCTTTGCTGAAGCAGTAAGAATTGCTGAAAAAGAAATGGGTGACAACTATAAAATAGTTGCCGAATTGAAAAATAATTTTATTGCTGGGCTTATTAATTTAGGTGAAAAAGGTATTACTATTAATAGCCGCATTAACAGCTCCCCTTATATATTAAGTATAACTTTCCAAAGTGAATATTATAACAATGACGCTGAAGCAATGTTAATATTCTTAGATATAAACGGTATTGCTGCTTCAAATGGAGCCGCATGTACATCCGGCACATTAAAACCTTCGCATGTTATGTTAAATTCTGGTATGTCTGCAGAAAATACAGCCGGAACAATTCGTTTTTCATTTAGTCCAAAAAATACTTTTGAAGAGGTAGAATATACTCTCGAAATCTTAAAAAAGATGGGGAGAAAATTCAGAAAATAACTTTAATAAAATAAATCATTAAGAAAGATAATCTATCAATTGTGTAAGTTTATCCTTCATTTCTTTCCGGTTAACAATAAAATCAATAAAACCATTCTCCAGAAGAAATTCGGAACGCTGGAAACCTTCAGGTAAATCACGTCCGATCGTTTGTCTTATGACTCGAGGACCAGCAAAACCGATAAGTGCTTGAGGCTCAGCAATAATCACATCTCCAAGCATTGCATAACTTGCGGTTGTACCACCAGTAGTAGGATCCGTTAAAATTGAGATGTATGGAATCTTTGCTTCAGCTAATCTCGCAAGTCTAGAACTTGTCTTAGCCATTTGCATCAAAGAATAAGCTCCTTCCATCATTCTGGCCCCGCCGCTTTGACTAATAATTATTAACGGGATTTTACCATAATATGCTTTATCTATTATTCTAGCTACTTTTTCTCCGACAACCGAACCCATACTGCCACCGATAAATTTGAAATCCATACATGCAAATGCAATCCTACGACCGTTAATCTTGCCTATACCGGTTCTTACTGCATCATAAAGATCAGTTTTTTTGATTGTCTCTTTTACACGGTCTTTATATTTTTTCGTATCTTCAAATTCAAGCGGATCGGCAGAGCGCATTTTTTTATCCGATTCTCGGAATGAACCTTTATCCAATATCAAAGAAATATACTCTTCTGCTCCGATCTTAAAATGATTATTACATTTTAAGCACACCCATGAATTTGCTTCCAATTGTCTAATATGAAGAGCTTCACTGCATCCTTCACACTTAGCCCATTGGCCGTTCGGAATATCTCGTTTTTGAGTATCCGGTGCTATATTCTTCTTAGATCTTTTAAACCACGCCATTAAGAATCTCTTTTCTCAATATTTGCTGAAATCGTAATTACTTGTTGTGCACTTGTAGGATCATTCGAATAAATTGTAATCGTTCTTGTTGTTTCTCCAGATCTTCCGGAAGTATCGAATTCTATTTTTAAATTACCAGTCTCACCAGGCTGTAATTTTTTACTGCTTAATAATGCCGCTGTACATCCGCAGGAAGTTTTGACATCTTTAACTTCTAAAATATCATTACCTGTGTTTTTTAAAGGTATATTCAATTCCAATATCTTTCCCTCTTGTACATGGCCAAAATCATGATAATTCAAAGACAAATCCAAAACAGGTGCTTTCATGTTTTTTGCTTCCTCAGATCCTTTCACAATTATATTAGCAGTGAATGCCAATCTAACTTCAGGATTCTTTTCGTCGTTAGAAGATATATAAACATATTTCTTTTGTTTCCCCTTTCTATTTGCCGAATTAAACTTGACATCGATTTCAGTAGATTCTCCGGCAGCAAGTTCATTTTTCCCGGCATTGGCAGCTGTACATCCGCACGAAGCTTTTACTTTATCAATCTTCAGAACTCCTTTACTGGAATTTTTTATTACAAAAGAATGATTCACAATTTGACCTTGATAAATGTCACCAAAATCATATTCTGTTTCATTCAAATAAATTTTAGGGCCATTTGACTGAGCTCGAATAGTAATGAATAATAAGACAAATAAAATGCTCAATACTTTTTTCATTTTTTCACCTTTATGTCAAATTTTTTTAAATAATTAGGTTCAATATAATCATATTCAAAAGTTAATAAATCCTTTCCAAAAAAATAAGACCATTTTGCGATATCAAGAGCCGAAGGAAAGGCAATCGAGATAAGAGGATTGTAAGAATGAAAATTGCCGAAAATTACATCACCTTTTTTTATAATTTGAGAGAATTCAATTTTCTTAACGAGTTTTAATGCATCCATAATATTGTAGCTAGAATTTTCTTTTATAAATCTGCAGTAATATAATTCTTCTAAATTAACATTATTTGCAATAATGAATTTTGTTTTTTCAGGTAAATAATTAACAATTCTGAGAGCGAGTGCTTCAAAAGTCGGAACAGGTACAACCGGTAAAGAAGCCCCGAATGCTAATCCCTTCACTGCAGCCATTCCAATTCTCAGTCCGGTGAAAGATCCGGGACCAACAGATACGGCAATGTGCCCGACATTCTCCAGTTTTATACCATGGTCATTGAAAGTAGTTTTGATCAGATCGAGTAATTTCTGAGAATGTATATGTTTTTGATTAATACTGTATTCAGAGAATGTCTTTTTGTCGAACATTACTGCGACACTGCATATATCACCGGATGTCTCCACAGCCAATATCGGAAGTTTTTCATTCATATCTTATTTATAAAAATTTCTCTTGAATGTTCATTTACAAATTTAAAACATATTTCGTACCGATTATTAGGAAGAATACTTGGCATTCTTTCCGCCCACTCTACAAAAACAATTGCATCCTCATCATTTAAATAATCTTCGATTCCAATATCGTACAACTCAACTATTTTCTTAATACGATAAAAATCGAAATGATAAACCTTATATTCCCCCTTGTATTCATTTACAATGGCAAACGATGGACTTGTTACGTTATTGATCAAATATTGTTTACATACATTTTTTACAAAGAACGTCTTGCCTGATCCCAAATTCCCATTTAATGCAATAACATCCCCTTCTTTTATTATTTCTGAAAATAATTCAGCAAATCTTGCCGTATCTTGTTCGGATTCAAAAAGAACTTTCTTAGGGAATTTCACTTAAACTTTGCTCTCCATTTTAATAATAGGAAGAATCATTTCCTCCATTGAGATACCTCCATGCTGGAAAGTATCTTTATAATAATTCAAATACTTATGAAAGTCTGTA
>Ga0154609_1127_pt4 | contig 10451 bp, 7 predicted proteins | sample Rifle2008BG13ft_FD_116038 | JGI IMG/M metagenome (GOLD analysis project Ga0154609, IMG submission 116038) | Ignavibacteria bacterium RBG_13_36_8 | reverse complement strand
CGTAATCAGCCATTTTCCCTTTTTCAAAATCGTTTCCTATTCCAAATCTTAGGCGGGGAAATTCATCGGAATTTAAATGATAGATTATCGATGAGATTCCATTATGTCCACCGTCTCCACCGCTTTTCCTAATCCTAATTTTTCCAAGCTTAAGATTAACATCATCTGTTACTACTAAAAAATTTTCAATATCTAAATTGTTTTCCTGAATAAGTTGAAGAGCAGCAATGCCACAATTGTTAACATAAGTTGTTGGTTTAATCAATAAGAAATGGGTGGCGTTCAAAGCGCCTCCCGCAAAATAATAATCACCCTTAGATGGTCTGAATGTTAGAGAGTGTTTTTCGGCAAATCTATCTAATATAGAAAAACCCACATTATGTCTTGTATCTTCGTATTCCTGTCCTGGATTACCAATACCAAATATTGCACGCAAAGCTTATACTATTCCTTTTCTTCTTCCTCTTCAGACTTACCTTTACCGATAACTTCTGGTTCGGCTTTTTCTTCTTCACCCACTGCTTCAACAGGTTGTTCTGTAACGATTATTCGTGGATGAACAACGGACGCAATAATCGCGTCAGGTGAGGTTATGATTTTTACATTTTCAATTTGTAAGTCTCTAACATGTACTGAGTCACCGACTTTAAGATTAGAAACATCAATAGTAATATGTTCGGGAATATGTCTTGGCAAACATTCTATTTCTATTTTGTGCATCGGATGTTGAAGCAATCCGCCTTCCTTTACACCGATTGCAGATCCATTTAGAGATATGGGTACTTGGATATGAATTTCTTGTCCCATAGTTATGCCGATCAGATCAAAATGAATGATTTTTTCGGAAACAGGATCAAATTGTACTTCTTTTAAAATAGCATGCACGGGTTTATCATTGTCAATTTGAAGATTAACTATGTGAGTTTCGGAAGTATATACCAAAGGGTGTAATGAGTTTTTTGTTGCAGAAATCGGGATAGCATCTTTTCCCTTTAAGTAAAATACACCGGGAACTTTATCTTCTCTTCTCATCTTTTTTACAGTGCCATTTGTTGCAAGTGTTCTGCGTGAAACATTAAGACTTATCTCAGACATTTAATGTCATCTCCTCAAGTTATTTCTTTTTATTAATCTTTATCTATTTCAAAAAGTGAACTGATAGATTTGTTTTTATACGAACGAATTATCGCTTCAGAAAATAATTTTGAAGCTGTTCTGACTTCGATTTTTGACGATATTGCCTTTGGTGATAGAGGAATTGTATCGGTTACGTACAATTTCTTTATATCAGATTTTTCAATTCTCTCGATAGCTTTACCAGATAATAAAGCATGAGTTACAGAGCCGTAAATATCTCTGGCACCTTTTTTCTTGAGTGCTTCAACCGCCGAAATAAATGTACCTGCTGTGTCTATTAGATCATCAACAATGAGAACATCTTTATCTTTAACTTCACCAATTATATTCATCACTTCTGATAAATTATGTTTAGGTCTTCTTTTATCAATTAAAACTAAATTAGTATTCAGTCTTTTAGCATAAGAACGTGCTAATTTTGTTCCTCCAATATCCGGTGAAACGACAACAATATTCTTCGACATCTTCTTAAACAACGATGTAAAAACAGGAGAAGCATACAGGTGATCTAGCGGGATATCAAAGAATCCTTGTATTTGAGCAGCATGTAAATCCATTGTTATCACTCTATCGGCACCTGAAACAGCAATTAAATTTGCAACTAACTTTGCAGTTATTGCTACTCTTGGCTGATCTTTTCTATCCTGCCGTGCATATCCAAAATAAGGAATTACAGCTGTTATTCTACTAGCTGAAGCTCGTTTTGCGGCATCGAGCATTATAAGTAATTCAACCAAATTTTCAGAAGGTGGCTGAGTCGATTGAACTATAAAAACATCTCTTCCACGAATGTTTTCCCTGAACTTTGTCCAAATTTCACCGTCACTGAACCTCTTTAATTCAACCGCACCTTGTTTTAGTCTCAAATATTTTGTGATTCTTTTTGTTAATTCGGGATTAGATCCCCCCGAAAAAATCATTGGTCCACTTTTCTTCATAACATTATGATTTTTTTCATTGAAAATAGAGGCCAAATATAACCAAATTGTAATGTGATGTCAAATTTAAGGGTTTAACTAAATAAAAGTTGTTTTTCACTTTTTGCGCTTAAAAAGGTATATGATAACAACAAATAAAATTGCCAAAGCAGAGATGAAAATAATTCGGGGAGTCTCTTTTAGTTTAAAAGGTCTATAAGTTGCAGTTATGTATCTTTCGTTAATTTGAGGATTTGACCCGAAGTTCCAGATTAATTTATTATTTGATAGATTATCCGCATTGTGTTTGATTATTTCACCAGGCAAATAATATATATATGTAATTTTAAGGAGTTCTCGTTGAGCTCCCCAACCAGCTGTGTAGATGGGAACTGCTTGTGAAAAGACTTTTGTGTTTTCGGGTCCATCCTTTATAGAAAATTCTCTTCCCTTAAAAACGCTTAACAAATTTAAAGAGTCGAATTGACTGAATTCAAATTCGATTTTTGCATGAATTGTACTATCCTCAAAATTTCTATAGACCTGTAAATCATTAATTATGGTGAATGCTGAGGTGAATTGGTTATAAATTGAATCTTGGTTAAAAATTTCTAAGTTCATCAGTACCAAAGAATCTTTGGGGGAGTTCCATTTTATCCAATAATGTAAATACATCTCTCCAGAATTGTCGGTCTTAATAGTAGTAACTTGCTCATAATTTAAACAACTATATAGAAAACCGAGTGCAATTGTTATAAACACTAGTTTAATTTTTTCCATTAAAAATCCATTCTTATCTGAACTTCTTTATGAAAAATAATTGTTTCTTTTTAGAAAGAAAATAAATAATTTTACTTCCTTCGAAATTATATAATTCTAATGGTGAAAAAATGCCTACTTATGATTATAAGTGTTCGGATTGTGGATACTCTTTTGAACGTTTTCAAAAAATGACCGACCAACCTTTAACGGAATGCCCGGTTTGTAAGGGATCGGTTAAGAGGTTAATCGGTGCAGGTATAGGACCTTTATTTAAGGGTTCCGGTTTTTATCATACCGATTATAAGACAAAGGCTTCTAATAAAAGTGAATCTTCCAACTCTGCCAAGAGTGAGAACGTTAAAGCTTCCGAATCGGAAAAATAAATAACAGTATTGTGCTGATTTCGTTAAAAGTCTAATCCGAACGAAACGTAATATCTGGGTTGGGAGAAAGAATTACCGTTAAAAGTCCATGCTACATCAAATCTCCAGAGCATTATGAAATACACTCTCCATCCTAAACCGGTTCCAATTAAAAGGTCATTGGTCACGGTTTCGTTTGAATCATTTTTAGTAAAGAGTTTCAATTTACTTGTGTCGTTCCAAGCCGATCCAATATCAACAAATACTACACCAAGGATGTTTTGCAGAAATATCGGTAGAGGACCTGTTACCAGGTATCTGATTACAGGCATCCTCAATTCAAGGTTGATAAGAGAATATTTGCTTCCAATTTTCTCGGCGTAATCATATCCACGTAAAGGCAGAGCGGGTGTTAAGAATGCAAAATCAGAAGCACTCTGAAGCGGTACTTCACCTGTTGCAAAGGTTCTGTTAATCCAACCTTCCGTACCTCCTATAAAAAATTTTTGAGGATTAGCGCCGCCTGAATAGCCACCGGATATTCTGAAAACGAAAGAATTATCAAACCAGAATCTCGAATAATCACGATAATCCCATATAAATGAATAAAAGCTTTGACGACCGTTTGTAAATCCCGGATTTCCAAATAAAGTAAAGTTAAATCTCGTTCCCTCAATAGGTGAAGTATACCCCCAAATAGTGTTGTCGTGAACAAAACTCAAAGCAGGGATGATATAAGTGGCATTAGAGGTTGGAACTGAAATGTCATCCAAATTTTCAGATGATACGTTTTGAACGCTCAGACTGCCGTCGATTCTATAAAAACGGTTAATGGGATAACTGAGTGAAGCAATACCTCCATAACTTCGGAATCTATAAAGTCTGACTGCGTTTGAATTTAAAATGTAAACGAACCTGGCAGTATGAAATCCTTCGAAACCGTAATTCAATCGATTCCCAAGATTATAATAAGCCAAACCGTAATCGCTGTTTTTTAGATCTATCTGTAAACTTGTTATCCCAATAAGCCGATGATTACCAATTATGTCGCTGAATAAAAGAACCGTAGTTCCTAAAAGACCATATAAATCGCTATACCCGGCATTAGCATAAATCAAATCAGGTGAAAAACTCACTTTATATTTGTTGACGAGAAAGTTTCCGTTTTCATCTAAGCTTTCTTTAAACAACTGTTCTCGATTTATTCTTGTTGAAGTAGTATCTACTTTAAATTCTTCAACACCAAAGATATATCTGCTGTAATCTACCTCAGCTGATTTTTCTGTAGTATCTGTCGAAGCTATGTATTGACCTGTAAAAATAATTGCAGAATCGATCTCTGGTTTAATGAATCCCTCTTTGGCGAATGATATTTCAGTTGTATCAACAGAAACCTTAATAGGAATTTCAACGAATGGGGCTGGTTCTTCAGGAATCTTTTTTATCATCTCGACAGGTTTTTCATAAACCGATTTAATTACTTCTGCCATATAATTTGTTGGTTCTACATTTTTATAGTCTTCTGTTTCAAAAGGATTGTTCATTAGATAAACATTATATCCCGAGTTGTACAGTGCAGTAAAAACTAATTTTTTTCCATCTGCAGATAGCGAGAGTTGATTTATTTCGCCAATTGAATTAGTTATTGGATAGGCTGGTATGTCTTCAATTAAATTTACCGAATCGGCCTCAGACAATACAATTCTTTTTTTATAAATATTTCTTATACCGTTTTTATCGGAGACAAAAAGAATATTTCTCCCGTCGGAAGAAACAACTACAGAATATTCATCGCTCAATTCCCAATTAGTTACTCTTACTACTTCTTTTGTGTCTAAGTCGGCATAGTAAACATCGATTTGGTTGTACTCATTATCAGATATATTGAAATCATCGGTTATTATTTTTGGAGTTAGGAATTTTCCTCTATCGGAGGAGAAAAATACTTTCTTACTATCGGGAGACCAAGAAGGATCGGTCTCCGAAAAAATATCAGATGTAGCATTGATCAAATCCTTGGTTTTCAAATCATAAATATATACATCGGATTGAGTTGTATTAGCTCCGATAAAAGCAATTTTTTCACCGTCAGGAGACCATGCCACAGATTCTATTCCATCAAAGCGGATTGGAAGACTATAACTTTCCTCTGTTTCTACATCGACAACATAAATCACATCCCACCCACCACTCTTTGCAGACATTGCTATACTTTTATTATCGGGCGACCATGAAAGGGAAGGGAAAAGAACATTCAATTCTTCAAAGTCGTTGGCCTTACCGCTTTCCAGAACTTTTTTAATTACTTCACCATCCACTGCATTCATTACATAAACATCTAAAAATATATCCCGATCAGATATGAAAGCAATTTTATCTCCCTGGGGAGAAATGGCAGGACTTGTGTTGTAAAAGCCTCCGATTTTTTTGTTATCTGTTAGTTTTTTAGAAAAATCCTCTGGAGCTTGACGTGTGGCAACCTCAGGCCAATATTCTTTCTTTAAAGCTTTTTTCCACCTTTCATTCAATTCCTCGATATTTAAACCAAGAGATGTTTTGATAGCTGCATCGAGGCTGCCCATGCCTTTTGTGTTATTTAATATCTCGCCTATTTTTTCACGACCATAAGTTGTAGCAACGAAATGCATAATCGATTGACCGGCTCTGTAAGCAAGATAGCCTGAAAGTTGATTTATATCGGGTAACGTTTCACTTATTATCTGATCTCTAATGAACATGTCGGTATATGTTTCCCAACCTCCAGATAAATATTCAGCCATCCCTTCTAAATACCACGCTGGTAATTGGAGAGTTATATTTTTCGCAATTATATTTTGAATCGTACCTCCATAAAGCATATCATTCATTACCTGGTGAACTAATTCGTGACGCAGAAGGTGTCTATATTTTTTGTATGATCCTTCGAATGGAACAACAACACGGTTTTTAAAAGGTTCTGTGAATCCTCCGGTTCCTTGTCCATATTGAGCATCTGTTGTGTTTGTTTCCTGGAAATCATTGTGTGAATTGTAAGCTATTATTGACAACCTGTTATTAATTTTATAATTGAATAAATCCTGAAGTTCTGCTAAGACTTCTTCAGCAATCTGAACGGAATATTCGGCAATCTGTGTACCGTCGGAAGTAAAATATATATCGAAATGTTTCGTTTGGACATAGTACCAATCGAATTGCTTATACTGAACTTTGTTTTGTCCGAACTGAGCAAATGTTGATGATAGTAGTAGTATCCAAATACTAAGAGTTTTTAATAATCCATTCATCTTAAACACCCGTTTTTTACATTCAATTATACAATAATATTAATTATCCGAAAGTACAAAATCAATCTCCCTTTTTTCTTTATCTACTCTTGCAAGTTTTACAATAACTCTGTCACCAAGTCGATATCTTTTCCCGGTGTGCTTGCCGATAATAGAATACTGCTTTTCGTTAAAAATATAATAGTCGCTTTGCATATCTCTGAGTCGAATCAATCCTTCAGCAAGATTTTGGCTTATTTCAATGAAAATTCCGAAATGTGTGATGCCTGAGATAATGCCATGAAATTCATAACCGATTTTACTTTGCATGAATTCCATTTGTTTCAATTTAATCGATAGCCGCTCTGCTTCGAGTGCGTTTCGTTCCATATACGAGGAATGTGTACATATTTCATCCAGCTGTTGTAATGAGGGAAAATTTTTTGCACTATTTTCAATATACTGATATATCAGTTTATGAACGGCGAGATCGGGAAACCTTCTAATCGGTGAAGTGAAATGTGTATAGTAATTAAATCCAAGACCATAATGACCGATATTGTTTGTAGAATAAACTGCTTTTGCCATTGAACGGATTGCAACTTCATTTACTACAGATTCTTCATCAGTACCTTTAACTTCTTCTAAGATTTTTTGAAACTGCTTCGAATTTTTGGTAGCTTTAGCATCGAATGAATAACCCAGCGATTTTACGAATCGAGAAAACTCATTTATTTTTTCTCTATCAGGCAGATCGTGTATACGATAAATAAATGGTACAGTTTTCTTTGAAGAATTTATATGCGAAGCAATAATTTTATTTGCAAGAAGCATTAATTCCTCAATAAGATTATGGCTTTCTTTAACTTCTTTAATTTTGATATCTATTGGGAAACCGCTTCCGTCTAATACGAATTCTACTTCGGGAGTGTAAAAATCAATACTCCCTTTTCTCATGCGCTTTTTTCGTAATACATTAGCGACTTTATTTAAAAGTAGAATATCTTCTGTGTAATCACCGATTTTATTTTTAATAATATTTTGGACTTCATCGTAAGTAAATCTGCGCTTACTGTTTATAATGGTCTTTTTGATATTGTATGAAATGATTTTACCTTGTGGGGAGAGCTCTATGAGTACCGAATATGTTAAACGATCTTCTTCGGGAATTAATGAACATATTTTATTCGATAATCTTTCTGGCAGCATTGGAATAACTTTACCAACTATATAAACGCTCGTGCCTCTTCTCTTAGCTTCTTCATAAATAGGAGAATCCTCTTGAACGTAATAGCTGACATCGGCAATGTGTACACCGATCAAGAAATTGCCATTCTCTAGAGTTTCTATCGAAACTGCATCGTCAAAATCTTTTGCGTCTACCGGATCGATCGTAAAGGTATTTTTATTTCTTAAATCTGTTCTTTGGGCAATTTCAGTTTGCGGGATTTTATCCGGGACTAGCCCAACAGCGTCCAGGACTTCGTTTGGAAATTTATAAGACAGATTAAATTCTTGTGCTATTGCAGCAGTCTCTGCATCGTAAGAACCGGCTTTACCAAATATTTCTTTTATTTTGCCCTCGGGATTAAGCTGAGGTGATCTCCATTCAATTTTGTTAACCGATACCTTGTCGCCGTCTTTTGCGCCATTTAAGTTTTTTTCAGAAATGTAAATATCACGATGGATATTTTTTTCATCCGGAATGACGAAATAAAATGATTTAGTTTTCTTTAATGTACCGACCACTTCCTCATGAGCTCGTTTAATAATCTCAACAATTTGTCCTTCGAGATTTTTACCTCTTGTTTTAGCGAGCAGTGAAACTTCAACAGTGTCGTCATGTAAAGCTGTGCCTAAATATTTTTCCGGAACAAAAATATCCTTGATGTGAGGGTTGTTAAATGAAACAAAGCCGTAATTACCACCATTGACGATATGTAATGTACCGATCAACTTTTCGATTCCAATTGGAGAAAGGTTGTATCTTTTTCCTTTCTTCTCTATAAATCCTTCTTTTCTTAGTTCATATAGTATTTGTTTTAACTCTGAGTATATTTCCGATTCAGAAATCTTGAGCTTTTGGGCAAGTTCTTTCGGTTTAATACTTGTATGCGGATTTTCCTTAAAAAAGGTTTTTACTTTTCTTTTCATTAAAATTCAAAACGATATTTCAAACCAAGTTCGCTAATCTTTTCGTCAATACCAAATGAACGTAAAATTGGATCTTTTCGTTCAAGTCTTATTAGAAAATTTGGATTAAATAAATATTCGAGTTTGATATTGGCTTTGTTTATATCCTGAAATACTTCGGTTGTACCGCCGAATTTGTATCTGATATTTTCAAGTTTCCCCGATACACTGAACTTTGTATATTCACCTGATTGACTGAGTTGGATGTTGTTTATGACATCACCTACTGCTGAGTTGACAAAACTTGTTAGGACAGAACCTAAGAATGAAGCTGCTGTATTGTTTAAGGCTGCTGTCTGACTGGCAACCTGGTTACGATCTGTTGTTGTAAGATCCTCTTTAAATTTACCTACGAAAATGAAAGAAAAAGCATCTGATACGTCGTATCTTTTATCGGAAATATTGTTTTCGATATTACGTGTTCCGATATAGACACCTATGTTATCAGGATTATTGGCTAAATTTCTTCCTAGTTCGCTGAGCGGTCCTTGTAGTTTAATTTTTACTGCAACGTCCTGCGTTTTACCTGAAACCTCGGCTAAATCATATCCCCCCAAATAGGTAGCAATGATATCGAGGAATGGATCAGTGATGTCTGTTTCAAATCTGATTTTACCATCGGCTTCAAAAGTTTTAATGAATTCGAGTTTGGAGCCAGGAAGGAGATTAATTTCTCCCTGTACATTTGATATTCCTTCTCCACTTTCGAATTTTAGATCCCCTCTTGCTTCGACAATCAGTTTTTGATTTGCAGCTTTAGAGAGGATAAATTCAAGTTTAGCATCGTTTATAATTTTTATGTCGATCTCAGAGTTAAAATTTTTTGCAAAATCGGATTCGACAGCATTATTTCTGCTGTGTGCCGAAAGGGCTTTTTGAAATTCAAGTTCCTTTCTTTCAATTTTTGTGGAGTCAATTAAAATGTTATAAATAAAATCATTATTAGAATACCCGCCAAGAGCCTCTTCGGAGACGTAAGTTAAATTCGTTTCTTTTAGAAGAAGCACGCCTTTAAAAAAAGGTTTTCTGTTTTTATAAGAGAATATCAAGTTACCATCCGTTGCTACAAGTAAATCTCCGAAAAACGACGGGCTGACAATGGAAGAATTTTTCCCGAGTAACGCAATATTTCCATTTACCGATAAATCAATATTATTAATATCGAATCCATCAAAATTGATAATACCGCGTCCATAAAGAGTGCCTGGATATTTTGAACCATGCGAATTTGAAATTATAACTTTGTCAACAATCAAATCGCTGAGGTCAAATCTTAAAGACATCTCGTAGTTATAATATAAATTATTCACTATTGTTCTAAACGACCCATCTGAGATGATCAAATGGCCTGATCTATCAAGATTGCTATACGTACCGTTAATTTCAATATCCGTAGAAAGATATCCGCTTTGATTGGAAATACCCGGTAATATATCTCCGAGCGAGCGTAAGTCGAATTTTTCAGCGGTAATTTTTGCTGATATTTGTTTATCATTAATAAGTCTGTTTTGAACGTTCTCAAAACTAAGATCGATCGGGAAGATACTATTTATGGTTAGATTAGGAGAATTAGTGTTAAAAGTCGAATCGAGAAAAACTAAGTTGGTACTTATTTTTTTATCTTGGTAATTAGATTCGCATATTAAATGACCCAGATCTACCGAACCGTATTTAATCTGATTTACTTCTAAGTCGACATGAATATTCGGATTCTGAAAAGTACCATTAATTTTTGATGTAAGATTAATATTCGCACTAAAATAAGGAGATTCCAAATTCATAAAATAATTGGTTAGTAAATTACCATCCAGGTTTTT
>Ga0154609_1058_pt1 | contig 10490 bp, 11 predicted proteins | sample Rifle2008BG13ft_FD_116038 | JGI IMG/M metagenome (GOLD analysis project Ga0154609, IMG submission 116038) | Ignavibacteria bacterium RBG_13_36_8 | reverse complement strand
AATGCACAAATTGAAATAAGAAAGGATGTGCTTTCAATTACATACGGTGAATTTACATTAGAATTTGTTGCGCTATATCCACCAATATGTCCATAAATTTATGAATTTATATTATATAATTTTTTATATATCAATATTTTTCTGGCTGCTCCCCCCATTTAGGCAGTATGGGGGGAAATACTTTTACTATTTTCTAATTCTTGCTTTAACAGATGCAATATCTACTATCGCAATACAAATATTCTCAATTAATCCAAACAAACTAATGCTACTTTCCTGTTTCTTACTTCTAATTTCAATTTTGGGATATAAACTTTTAAGTACAAAATCAATTATTGCAGTTGTTGTCTTTACTTTTATTTCTATATTAAGTGATAATTTCTCTTATAAATATCAGTTTCTTACAATGATAATTTTTCATTCTACTATTTTAATCGTAATACTCAAATACATGTTAATTTACTCATTTCGATATAATGAAATAAATTTCTTTCACATCGTAATAATCCTTTTAGAATCCATTTATATTACCAAAATAATGGCAATGTTAATCCAGCTAGATACAGGCATAGTTTTTCATTTCTTATGCGCAATATTCCAAATGTTAATTGCGATTTTCTTCACAATTTTTAGAGAAGATAAACCAAAACTTACAATACAACTAAAAACCTCTCATTAGAGAGTAATAATCCTTAGAAAAACTCATTTCTAACTAGACTTACTCTCTCCAAATAAAATCAAATAAAAGATGAGATGCGGTGAGCATTATTACATCATAACATACCAGTACAGCTAACTCAACAAATGATTCTTCCAACGATTTTCCATCCATGGAAAATTTGGTGAGCTCAAGAAGGATTAATATTAACGGCAATAATATCGGAAAGGAAAGAACCGGGTATAACGTTCCCTTTGCACTTGCTTTCGAAATTATGGCAGCGATGATAGTAGAAGAAATGGCTATTCCTGAACTACCTAACACCAATGTAAACACAAACAAGAATACATTATTTATAATAAATGAATCAAATAGTATCGAAAATAGGCAGGTTATAACAAGATTCATCAAACAAACCAAGAGGAGATTAAAAATTAATTTCCCGTTAAATACAGTTGATGGAGAAGCAATAAGTTGAAGAGTTAATGTAGTTCCTCTTTCTTCTTCGGAAACAAAGACTCTTGACAAGCCGGACATGGCAGAGAAAAATATCACCACCCAGAATAAACCTCCTGTTAAGTAATCCGAGATATTCTCACTACCCACAGAGAAAAGAATTACACTTATTGTAATCAATACAAACATTGCAAGCGCATTAATTGCATACCTCGTCCGTAACTCCGACTGCCAATCTTTCTTAAATAACCAGTATGCTTTCATCTTTATTTTTTTTCTTTATAATTTTTAAGCTGAATCACTTCGCTGCACAGATTTAAATCACCGTTTTCATTAGAAGCAATTATTACTAAACTATCAACCGATTGCTGTCTAATGATTTCATAAAAAATTTCTTTACCCTCATTATCCAGGTTTGCAGTCGGCTCATCATAAATCAGTAACTGCGGCGAATGCAATAATGCAAAAATAAGCTTGATTCTTTGTTTCATCCCGGATGAATATTCCCTCAGTAAATCATTCTTTCTATCCAGTAGATTTAATTTGTCAAATAAAGAATCAACTTTATCTTTGTCGAAATTAATTCCTCTTATCTTCGCGAAATAAATTAAATTTTCTTCGGCAGTAAATTCATCATAAAGAAAAAGATATGGTGATAAAAATCCGATATGATTATGAATTCTTTCTCTTGTAATAGTATTGCTTTGAAAGGTGTGGATTACTTTTCCGGAAGTTGGAGAAATAAGACCGCATAAAATTTTTGCTAAGGTTGATTTTCCCGATCCATTAGGTCCGGCAATCCCGTAAATACATCCGCTATTCAAAACAAAATTTAAATCGCAGAAGATAAGTCTTCTCCCAAAGGTTTTCGAAACATTTTCTAAAGCTAAATTATATTCACTCATTATATATAACCACTTTTCCCTTTTTTATTGTACTACCGGATTTGGTAACATATATATAAATACCTGTTGAAAGTTTTTGATTCTGATTATCCAATCCATTCCATTTAATAAAGGATTTGATTCCACCGATTACATTCTTAGTTGAAGAATATACCAAATTCATACTGATTGAATATACGTTGAGTTCCGCGGTTCCATCTACATTCTCGATTGCCGGAATACAAATGAAATTATAATTCGGGTTTGTGTAATTAAACGGCTGCGGAAATGCATATTCGCTTTCACCCGATGTCTGTCTTTCGACTGGTTCATTATTCAAAATATTTGTCTCCTTTAATAAATCAATACTGATACAATTTATTAAAGAGTAATAATCATTATTAATTTTAGTCGCACTGGATTCTTGATTAGACAACAAAGTATATTCAAATCCCAATGATGTAAACGGAGAACCCAATCCGTGAGAAACATCGGCATTAGTAATTATAGATACTAGCGTATCATTCAGACCGTTCGAGCTTTTGACATATACTAAAAAATTGTTTGAAACCGGACTAGAGTTAATCATAATTGTATTTGACCTTGGAGGTGTAAAATCATAAACTCCCGAAGGTTTGATCAGTGGATAATTAGCAGCTTCTTCAAAATATTCTCCTTGCTTAGCACGGTTAGCTGTAAAATATGTCCACACTCCAAAATTGTTTAACTCTTCTTTTATTGAAGAACCATACTCCTCAATTGATTGGGCTATAGCGGTTAAGGCTCTGTATTCAATAATTAATTCCCAACATCTTTTTATTATATCATACCCAAATCTATCTTTAATAAATACATTCCATATCGCAAGATCATATCCATCTAAGCTGCTGTTTCTAGTAGAAAAAGTTTTTTCGGGATTATCAAAATATTTACTCATATACGCGTAATAATCATTCACATCATCAAAAACAAATTCCTCCATTGATGTGGAAGTAATTTCGTAATAGAATATATCATTAAATCCATTTGAATCTTCAAAAGGGGAAACATAATTTCCGATTTGAATGGCATGATGCAGTTCATGAGCTACCGTTACTTTTGCTCCTTTAATTCCTTCGGAGAAATAATTTCGAAAATCATTGTCAATTACCATGTAGCTTGTGTTTCGATTATTACCTATAGCTTGAGCCGGATATGTAGATCCGTATTCACCTCTGCTGAGAGATTGTATATACACATCATATAAATTATCTCCTCCTTCATTAACGTCATTTGGCGGAGGAGGATAACCAAGGTAATTCACTTCAAAATTGTAAGCTGTATCAAGAGACAAAGAAAGTTCTTCAATATCATACCCAGGTGTATGCGGCCCGCTAAAATCGTAATGTATTCGGAAAAATCCTCCTGGAGAAACTATGCTTGTATCTGTTGTGGGTCTTTGCAAAAGTGTTGCGAGAATTCGCTGTTGATCCTGACTGAACCTCTCAAAATTACGTTTCACTTCATTGACCAAGGCGAAACCACACTTAGACGAAGATACGGATCCTGAAATAACTGGCCACTTTATGTTACGAACATCCGTACGTACATCGATGAAAGCGTGAAACAAAGAATCAAGATTCTGTGCATTTATAGAAACTAAAAAGATAAACAAAAAAAACAAAACACTGTTAAATCTTACCATTCAAGCCTTTTTAGTTTTATGGAATTATCCTTAGACTGTGTATAAACCAAATAAGTCTTTCCTAAAAACAAATTGCAAACAAAATAACTATCAACATTTTTTGATTCAAATATTTTCGAAAAAATTAGTTCATTACCGATGATATCGGTTCTAGACTCAAAAAAATTACCATTCACATTATCATATAAATATAAATAACTCACCCTCCCTTGTGGTCGGTGATAAATCATAATCTGATTTTTACTGCTTACATCACCTATATTTTTATCAAGTTGAATTCTTTTATTATCTTTCCCGTCGAAAAAATATCCAGTTTGCCGATTATTTGTTTTAATAAAACTAACAGGATAATCTTTTCCACTATATACAAAATCAAATGACTTAACAAGAGCTTCGCATTCACCATTTTCACCAACGGAAAAAGTAGAAATTCTTTTTTCAGTCTTTGACTTATCCACATTTTCTATCAAACCATTTATTAAAATTCCCTTTTCGAAACTCCAGAAAAACAAAGATAAAGAATCGCCGATAGACAAAGCGGCACCAAGAACATTTGGGATCAAATTACGATATGTTGTAGTACTGTATGTATATTCCTGATATTTTATCTCGGTCATACTTAAATTGGAGTCTTGCTCTACCAAGACAAATAAATCTTTCCTTCCACCGCTTTTATTTTTACCCAACCGAACATCTACAATTGGTGCAATCATATATAGCAGATCCGACCTCGATTGATTTGTAGTAAAATTAAGATTGAAAATTTGGATATTACGATTACTGTATGAATAAAGATAAAATGTTCGTTCAAAATTTTGCGAATCATCCACCAGTATATTGGTATAGTCGTCAAGTAAATGAAAACTATAGTACTTGCTAAAGTATCTATTATCACTCACAAGTAAAATAAAATTGTTATCATATGAATCAACTACGCACACATCTTTTGTATTACTTTTAAATGAATCATAATAAGAAATGGCTTTCGGTTCTGCACATATTGAAATTTGTGCGGTATCATCAATACCGAGTAATCTGCTAATTATATACAACCGACCTTTAGAACTAAGGACTGCCAAATAATTTTCCGCTGAATTCCTGAAGGCTTTAAGATCAACTAATCCTTCTTGATGAAAAAGGTGAATAGGCTCATAAAATTCTTCACCGCTTTTAGAATAGCTAATATATAAATCTCCTGAAGTTCTATTTAAATAAGCTATATCATTTATTCTGTCACGATTGCAATCGGAAATAATAAACGAATCCGGATATACTTTTGTCTTTAGCGTTATTCGTTTTTCAAAAGTCGAAACAGAATCGCCGAGGAGGATTTCAATGCCGCTACCACTGGAATAAAGAATATCTCGAAAACCATCTGTATTTAAATCCACTGCACGAAGATTACGAATTTCCTCTCCTACATTTATCGATCTATATTCCCTAAATTCATTGAACTGATTATTATATAAGAATACAATCGAATGCGTAAACAGGTCGACAGCTACTATGTCTGAATAGCCATCATAATCCAAATCTATAAATCTAGCTTCCGAGAAAATTTTATTTTTAACAATTTTGGTTTCCCGCAGAATGTAATTTCTCTCTTCAAGAATGGAAAGGCCGTCGAAATTACTACCTGATATCAAAGCTTCGTTCTTTCCGTCATTATCAACATCACCAACACTGATGCATCCCGGGTAAGATTCCAGTTTTTTCTGGTTCATTAATTGTATGGTGCCGTATTTTGTGAAAGAAACCAATCCGACCATTCTATCTTTTCTTGAAACAAAAATATAAAACCTATTAGGAGATGTGCTTCTATCTAGTGGTACAATCTCACTAACAGAATAATAGGAAAACTTTTCAACTGTATTCCCCAATATTTCTTTCTTCTCACCTTGGTGAATAATTGCTTTTTTCCCATCGCGACCGAAAAGAAGCAAGTCGGAATAACTATCACCGTTATAATCGAGAGTGATAAATTTTGTGTAGCCCTGTTTAGTGTCAATAGAATGAAGTTGACAAAAACCATTAATTGGAATTTGAGCAGACAATTTAGAGACTAGTAAAGGTAAAAGAAAGAAAAAGATAAATACTTTACGTACGGGACCCAAGCCTATTTTGTCTTCTTTGTAACGCTTCTTCAAATCGACGTTTTTCATCTTCGGTTTCTGGTATGACATCAAAAGTTTCTACCGGTTTTCCGTTTTCATCAACGCTAACAAAAGTCATATAAGCGGAATTCGAATGTAATTTTTTCCCTCGCACATAAGATTCAGCATTAACGGTAATCCCAACTTCCATTGATGTTCTAAAAGCCCTATTAACGGACGCTGTTAAAGTTACTACGTCGCCCAACTTTATCGGGTGATGAAAATCAATCTTATCAACAGATGCCGTTACGCAAATTCGTTCTGAATGTTTTGATGCTGCAAGAGCAGCACAAATGTCAATCCAGTGCATCAACTGTCCGCCGAGCAAATTTCCCAGTTGGTTTGTATGATGCGGCAATACAAGCTCGGTCATTGTAACAATTGAATCGAAAACTTTTTTCGCTTTTCTATTACTCAATGGCATTTTAGTTTAATAAAGCCTGCTCAATATTTTTTAATTCTCCAATATACTGATGATCTGGATACCTATTTAAAAACGTAGAAATATCAGAGAGAGCGTCCGTCTTTTTATTTCTATCCACCTCTATCATTACTTTTTTGTATAGTGCTAATGGTCCGTATTCCGTATCGTGATACATATCGGATACCTGACTATAATATTTCAAAGCAGCCGAGTAATATTCCATCTTTTCATATATCAAACCGCTGTTATAATCTTTCAGCGCTAATTTATTAGTCATTTCTTTTATTTTACGTTCCGCTTCTTCTACCTTTTCGTCTGCCGGAAAAAAATCGATAAATGCTTGATACTCCTCAATCGCTTTTTTTGTATAGCTTTGGTCTAATGCATATGGAGGAGATAACTCGTAATAAGCTTCAGCTAGCATGAATTGTGCAGTAGATACAAACGGACTGGTGGGAATATCTCTAATAAGTTTACTAAATTCATAACCCGAGAGTAAGAACTGTCCGCGGTTGAAATATGTCATTGCTAAATAATAGCGTGAGTCGTCATTTACCGGACTGCCGGGATATTGCAGCAATATTGACTGAAATTCTTTAACTGCCAATTCATAAGATTCATCTTGAAAGAGTGAAAGAGCATAATTAAAATGTTCCTCGGGAGAAAATTGTGTAGTATCCACACTGGAAGAACAACTCCAGAATATTGCTAATACAAGTATGATTATTAGAGTTCTCATTATATCAGTAATTTTATTCATAAAAAAGCGTGCTAAAAATAAGCAAAAATTAAGTCTCGAAAAATATTAAATTTAATCACTTACTTCTAATCGTAAAGAATAAAAAGATCGTAACAACCGCTGTGGCAACTGCAATTAAAGGCTCAACCAAACTCGGGAAAAACGATTCTTCTGGTATTTTAGACTGTGTAAACGGCAAAGAATTGTTCTCAAAATTATGTATATCGTTATAATTAACGGTATCGATTCGTGAAAGAGAAAATTTATCTGAATTTATCACCTCTTCATTTTTAACAAGAAATAATGAACCGTTTATGCGTGCTTCTCTTTCAACAAAATAATCTCCAAATATTCCGTCGCGAAACATATTGTTATATTTAATAAAAACTTCAGCTAATGTATAATTGAAAATAACATCCGAATCTTTTGTGGCAGTTGATATATTGACATTCCTCCGATTCAAACCAATGATTAATCTGTTTTTAAACAATCCCGTATCTACAGGTGAAAAATATTCAATAAAAACATTCGAATTATTATCGATCAATGGAACAACTTTTATGACCGATTCTTCTACTAATGTATTTAGAACTTCCAAATTGCTTTGGGATTGCGCATAACAGGTACAATTTAAATAAATAGTAACTAATACAACCTGAAAAATGATATTTGAAAGCGTAAACCTCACAAATGCCTTTCGGAATTTGAACTAAATAAATTAAAAATCACCCTGGTTTATATCCATAGAATAATACTACCTTCTACCTTGAGCTATTTCCTGCAATCTTTTTATTCTTTCTTCAATCGGCGGATGCGTTGAGAATATTCTTGTGAATGATTTTGCCGATAAGGGATTAATTATAAACATATGTGCAGATGACGCTCCGGCATTTTTCATCGGTAACTGTTTGTTTACTTGCGATAATTTATTCAATGCCGATGCAAGTGCCAACGGCCGACCTGAAATTGACGCACCTCCTTGATCCGCCATGTATTCCCGCGATCTCGAAATAGCTAGTTGAATCAATATAGCAATTATTGGAGATAAAATGATGAGAATCAAAGTAGATATACCATCGCTGTTATCCCTACTCCTTCCACCGCCGAATATTGCAGCATAACCTGCCAACCTTGCAATAAATGTTATAGTACCGACCAAGGTGGCGGCAATTGTACCAACGAGAATGTCCCTGTTCTTTACGTGTGTCAATTCATGACTTATTACTCCGGCAATTTCATCCCGGTTAAGTATTTCCAGCAATCCGGTTGTAACGGCAACCGCCGCGTGATTGGGATTTCTTCCCGTAGCAAATGCATTAGGTGTAGAATTGTTCATCACATATACCTTCGGCATCGGAAGCAAAGCATTTTGCGATAGCTTTTCAACAATGTCGTACAATTCAGGATATTGTTGGCGGCTTGCTTCTTTTGCACGGTATATGGCTAAAACAATTTTATCTGAGAACCAATAAGATCCGAAATTCATGGCAAGTGAAATTACAAAAGCGATAATCATCCCCGATTCACCCGCCAAAGCAGAACCGACCAATATCAGCAAAACCATCATCACTGCCATTAAAATAAAAGTCTTGAACGAGTTCATATTCGCCTCAAAATTATTTGACCTAATTTAGTCACATAAAAATGTTCAATCAAGTAAAAGTAAAATGACTTAGTAATTCGCATCTCTAACATTCCGTATGAATGAATTGTTCCTTGCCACATTTATGTTAATATTCATTGACATTTATCGGCTTGCCTTTATTTTAAATTATACTTAATATCGATGTCCAAATAGAGGAAAATATGAACAGATTTCAAATTTTTTCATCTTTTCTGCTCATAATATTAACATCAAATATATACTCGCAAAACACATTTGAATTTCTTCGTTTGGATATGAGCCCACGTGCAGCAGCACTTGCGGGAAGCTATGTAGCAAATAACGATGACCCGAATGTTATTTTTTATAATCCCGCAGGTATCGGTTTGCTTACCGATGTACCGGTTTCTTTTTCATATCTAAGCCATTTGCTGGATATAAATTCAGCTAGTATTTCCGGTTCTTACGAATTTGAGAATATCGGTAGATTTGCTGCAGGAATACAATACATAAATTACGGAAGCTTTATTGAAGCTGATGAATTTGGAAACAGGCTCGGTGAATTTGGAGCAGGCGATATTGCATTGCTGATCGGTTATTCCAACGAACTTGATACAAATTTTTATTACGGTGCTAATATAAAATTTATCTATTCAAGCATTGCCGATAGATCTGCAACGGGTCTCGCCTTCGATCTGGGATTACATTATTATATTCCTGAATCAAGATGGAGTTTCGGCTTCTCGATATTAAATCTGGGCACACAACTTTCTTCTTACTTCGATAAAAAAGAAACACTCCCTCTGGACATTCGAATCGGTTTCTCAAAAGAACTGGAACGAATGCCTTTCAGATTTTTCTTCTCGTTCAATAAATTAAATGAAGATGAAGGGAGTTTTACCAGCAGATTCAAGAAATTTACATTCGGTGGAGAATTTAAATTGAGCAACGTGATAAAACTAAGGCTAGGTTACGATAACGAAAAGCGGAAGGAAATGAAAATTGGGGCTGCGGCAGGTTTATCGGGATTTAGTCTCGGTGTTGGTGTTGCGGTTAGCAATTATTTGGTTGATTACGCTTTCTCTTCCATGGGCTCAATAGGTTCATTACACCGTTTTGGAATATCAACTTCTCTAAAGTAAGTTATCCTTTATAAGGAGATTTTAAATAACGTTCTGCAAGTGTATGTGAATTATTTCTTTCTTCGAATTCCAACACCTCTTTATAGTACTTGATTGCCTTTGCTCTATATCCCAGCTGATCATAAATCATCGCAAGATAAAGAACGGCATTAATTAAAAATCCCGAAGTTTTATCTTTATCTATTCGTCTCGAAATGCTTTCGCATTCTTCAAGATATACTTTAGCCGAGTCGGGTAGGTTTTTATTTCTATAATCCATCCCAATATAATATGTCGCTTCTCTTTTCGCATTATCAAAGTAACCTGGTATACCTTTTACACATTTCGACAACACACTCCTAAAAATGGGAATTGCCTTGCTATAATTATTTTTTCGAACAAAAATTCTTCCGTAGTATCTTTCAAATGTAGGATTATTCGGAAAATCTTTAACCAGCATCTCGGCATACTTCAAAGCTGTATTATTATCTTCTTCGTAAAGATAATAACTGGTCATTAGAAAATATCTTGCTTCGATTTTAGCATAATGTCCGTTGTACGCCACATTCTCGAGTTGTTTAATACCTTTCATTTTATCTCCGGATGGGAAAAATACCATGAATGGTTTTATTACCGGAAATTTTTCCGGAAGAACAACAGCAAAATAATTATAAATTCCAAAACCAAGCTGAACATCGACATTTAACGGATCCAATTCATATGCTTCAAAAACCAAAGGTAGAGCATCTTTGCCGTCAAGGGCAGCTT
>Ga0154609_1093_pt6 | contig 10654 bp, 10 predicted proteins | sample Rifle2008BG13ft_FD_116038 | JGI IMG/M metagenome (GOLD analysis project Ga0154609, IMG submission 116038) | Ignavibacteria bacterium RBG_13_36_8 | reverse complement strand
TTTAAGTTACCCCCCGAATATAGATCGTTACCGTTAAGTTCAAAGCAGTGGAGCGTCTCCATCATTTCTAGCCCGGAAAAAATCTGAATCCAGTTTTGACCGGTATCTGTAGATTTGTTAATCCCGCCAATAGTGTTACATGCAGCATACAAATTCGTTCCGTCAGTAACTATCGACCAAACCTGTGTTCCTAAAAGTCCAGAATTTGTTCCAGTCCAAGTAGCACCATTATCACCCGATCTGAATATTCCTGCACCGAATGTCCCTGTAAATAAATTATTTTGATGATAAGCCAAGCCATATACTGTTTCATTGCTCAAGTTTGCTGTTTTTACCCACTGCCCAAGTGCATTTTGCACTGATACTATAAGAAATAAAGAAATAAAAAGAGATATTGCCGATCTCATTTCTTCCTCGCCATTAAGTTTTGTAAACTAACAATAATTAAAAAATGATTTTGAGTCACAAGAAGATAAAGGAAGAGTTGTTTTTTAACAAGGATCACAGAAAACAGGTTGTGTTTTTGATAAACAAATAAATGAATATCTCAACCTTATGAAATATTTATTGAACCAGCAATTGGGCAATAGCAGAAGAGAGATCTTCGACGGGTATCACATTTATAGTTTTCTTACTGTTTACCGGTTTGGAGTTGTTTGAAGGAATTAAGATGTGCTTAAATCCAAGTTTCGCTGCTTCTTGAATCCTCTTATCGATATGTCCAACACTGCGCACCTCACCGCCAAGTCCTACTTCACCGACAACTACAATATCATTTTTAGCTGGTTTATTTAACAGGCTTGAAGCGATTGCAGTACATACGGCCAAATCCACGGCAGGTTCTTCGATCTTAATTCCACCAGCCATATTAAGAAATACATTTTGTGCGGATAATCTTAATGCTGCCCTTTTTTCCAGAACGGCTAAGAGAATCGAGAGTCTCCTGTAGTCGAATCCAGTGGCAACACGCTGTGGATTACCGTAGTTAGATGGAGTAACGAGAGCTTGTACTTCAATTAAAATCGGCCGAGTGCCCTCGATACTGGCGGTTACAACCGAACCCGTAATATTTTTGCCTCTCTCACTTAAAAATATTTTACTCGGATTTTCAACCTCAATCAAACCATTCTCATGCATTTCGAAAATACCGAGTTCATTCGTACTGCCGAACCTGTTTTTCTGCGCACGTAATATTCTATATGAATGATTTTTCTCACCCTCAAATTGCAAAACGGTGTCGACAATGTGTTCCAGTACTTTGGGCCCGGCAATAAATCCCTCTTTTGTAACATGCCCTACAAGAAGCATTACACAATTATTCTTTTTAGCAATCTGCATCAGCTGTACCGTGCACTCACGGATTTGTGTTACCGTCCCGGGTGTGTTTTCAAGATCAGGTTTGTACATCGTTTGAATTGAATCAATTATCACCACATCCGGCGATGATTTTTCTATTACCGCTATAACCAGATCAAGATTTGTTTCCATGAGAACGAAAAAATCTTCCAGCTTCACGTTCAATCGTTTTGATCTAAGCTTCATCTGATTTAACGATTCTTCACCACTTACATATAAAGTCTTACCTGTTACTTTTGAGCCCGCTTGCATAACAAGTGTCGATTTCCCTATACCCGGATCACCACCGATCAAAACAACGGAACCAGGCATTAAACCACCGCCAAGAACTCTATCAAACTCAGCCATACCTGTCTTGATTCGATTCTCTTCTTCCTCTACTGCGATTGTCAATTTTTGTGCTTCGACTTTTTCTAAGATTATTTTTGCCATCGATGTTTTTCTTTCCACTATCTCTTCGGACATTGTATTCCACTCACCGCAGGTTGGGCACTTACCCAGCCACTGAAGCGATTGATAACCGCAATTCGTACAAACATATTTTATGTGTTGCTTACCCATTAAAATCCTGTCCGCTTTATAAAATTCTTGATTACAAAATCGTCGCTTTTCACAACCTGCTTAGGTGTGCCTTCAAAATATATTTTGCCTTCGTGCATCATAGCAATTCTATCCGCTGCATTTTTTACACTGAACATATCATGTGTTACAACGATAGCAGTCACCTTCAATTTAATATTCAGTTCTCTTATCAACTCATCTATAGAATCAGCCATTATGGGATCGAGACCAGTAGTCGGTTCATCATACAAAATATAATCGGGATTTGTTATTAGTGCTCGTGCAAGACCAACACGTTTTTTCATTCCGCCTGAAAGTTCTGCAGGCTTTAGTTTTTGAGTTCCAGGCAAACCAACTAGATCTAATTTATCCGCAACTGCTTTATCGATTTTATTTTGGGTCAGCTCGCTTTTGTTTTCAACCAAGGGTAAAGCAATATTTTCTTCAACCGTCATCGAATCGAACAGCGCCGCTCCTTGAAATAGAAATCCGAATTTTCTCCGTATCTCGTATAGTTCCTTGCTATCCAATTTATCAATTCTCTTTCCACCGATATTTACATAACCTGAATCGGGATAAAGCAAACCTACAATATGTTTCAGCAGAACACTTTTACCGCAGCCGCTTCTGCCGATTATTGCAAGTGTCTCTCCATCATTGATGGTGAGATTCACTCCCCTTAAAACCTGGTTTTCACCAAATTCTTTGTGTAGGTTCACAATCTCAATCATATCTTCAAATTTGAATATTATGGACAAACACCACACAAATATATAAAAGAAATTTATGTGAATCGATTTGAAAGTCGATGACTTTAAAACAAAAAAGGAAAAGCAATTCAAATTACTTTCCCTTTTCCAAGAGTAAAAAATATCTTTTAAGGATTCAATCCTGTATGGCATTCAACACATAACATTTCTTTCCATGCTTCATCGATATCGGTTGGATGCTTAAATTCCAGAAATTGATTTATTCCGACAGCCTCGAGATTATTGACAGTACCTTGTGCTGTTATCTCATGACACAAATTACAATCTTTAGAGATTACCTCGCCTTCGGTATTCGCATGAATATCGTTATGACATCTGAAACACCCTTTAAACTCAACATGCCCTATATTGTTCGGATAAGCGTCCCACCTCACTTTCATCTCGGGGAAAATATTTTTCTTAAACTCATTTTGAAATCCAACGATTGCTTTTTCAACTAACTGATTATCTGCCTCGGGATAATTGACGTTATAGTACTCCGTTATTTTTTCACGTATTGTGTTCATCGCTCCATCAGTCGTTTCAAATTCCTCACCAGCAATATCCATTAAAACAGATTTTATTTCTGGAAGTCCCTTTGGTATAATACCTGCGGATATAGCATTGTTCACAAAGAAAGCTGGCGGCTGATAGCTATGCGAAGGACGGTTATGGCAATCCATGCAGTCCATCACTCTGACTTCTAGCGTATCAAGCTGACCTTCTTCCAGAGGTTCATCTTGATCCTCAAATATATTTATCACACCTGTTTTTAGATTAGTATACCTGACCCATGGAATGTTTTCTCTTTTTTCATCAGTTGATACATATTCAATTTTTATATCAGGATTAATATGCCAATGAATTCCTTCTTCAAGACCCAAAGCACTGTGGCTTGCACCAATTTTCATTTTCATATAAATATCCCACTCAGTATTCTCTTCATCCGCGAGGAAATGTTTTTCAAGCCTTAATTTCCTGGCATAAAATTTTTGTGGCCAATGACATTCTTCACATGTCTCTCTTGCCGGACGAAGATTTGAAATGGGTGTAGGAATCGGTTTTGGATATACACCTGCAATCACTGCATAAACCTGATAAAGACCTGACAGCTTTGAACGAACGTACCAATCCGCTCCTGCACCAACATGGCAATCCACACATGCTACTCTTGCATGAGGAGAGTTTTGATAAGCAGAATATTCCGGATTCATCACGGTGTGACAAATAGTTCCACAAAAGTCCACAGATTCTGTATAATGAAACGCTTCATAACTGCCAAATGCCGAAAGAAAAAGAAAAATCGTCGTACCGATAGAAAAAATAAAGAAAGCGTTCCTGTGCCCAACGTCATTCAAATCAACTCTAGGCCAGCCGGCTTCACCGGTAATATGTTTCCTTTTGTCTCTTCTGCTCTTAAAATACATTCCTACCGGTATAAGAATAAGTCCAACGATTAAAAACGCCGGTATTATAATGTAGATTATTAATCCAATATATGATCTGTCTTGTTCGACAAATGTAGAGATGACAAACAAAAAAACTATCATGAAAAGACTTATCAAGGCAATAGTTGCCCCGATTAGAGTGATCCAATTCTGTGTAGAATAAGGAAGTTTCAGTTTCATCTATACCTCAATTTTCGAAATCAATTTAAAATTATAAGGGTGACACGTGAGTATCTTTTGTTGAAAATTACTAATTAAATATCCCTTTTCAAAGTATGCGATAATTTTGGTAAGCATCAATAATTACAAAAGAAAAGAGTACATTGAAATGAAATCCGAAATATGGATAAAAAAATTAAGCTTCTTTGTTTTTTCTTGATTTGGCCATGTCTTTCAGTTTAAGATATAAAGCTATAACCAATATTAAAAAGACAACCGTTGCTAATGCGAATCCGTTTCGGCGCGAGTAATATTCATTAATTTCAAAATCTGCCAGTTTAACTCCTTCATTGACTTTTTTAAATCCTTCATCTGTTTTTTCCTTAATCTTCAACGGATCGAATGTATGAATCAATGTACGAGACTGAATTAGATTTTGTTTGGCTTCCTGAAGCAGTAAAATTATATCGGCATCATTCATTCCTTTATTCTGGACATCTTTTAATTTCGCTTCAGCAGAATTGTATGAATTCACCAATAGTGTCAGATAATTTTTCATTTCCTCACCTGCTTCATAACCAGGATCTCCTTCGGAATGGCAGTCCATACACAATGATTCATCTCCCATTCCGACCATATTGTCATTCGGTCTATTGATCAAATGATTTCCATGGCATTGTTCACAACCGTGATAATCCATTTCTTCAAAAGCCGCTGCCATACTAGATTTTTTAAAGTATTGTTCATTATTGATATGACATGTACCGCAAACATGTGATATCGATGAAATCCCCGGCGGTGTTGCTCCATGATTTCCATGGCAATCGTTGCAAGCAGGTGCACCTATATCTTTATTCTCCAATAAAGCAATTCCATGAACGCTTTTTGAATACTCTGTTAGCTCATTTGCTTTCAATCCGTATTTCTCCATTAGTCTCTTATCACCATGACAGTTGTTGCAAGTATTTGGGACGTTCAACGCATATACGGTGGAGCGAGGATCGTTTGAATAATAAATCGAATGAGAAGTGTGACAACTTACACACTCGGCTACATTCTGATCCCCTTTTCTTAACTGCATACCATGGACACTCGTATAATATTGTGATAATTGATCTGTTGAAATCCTCGGCTGATAAACTCTCATAATTTCAATCTTTGAATGGCATTTCCCACAAAATTGAGGAATTTCTTTTCGTGTCGGGACACCAACAAATCCTCTCCCTGTACTCATGGCAATTTCCATATCATCATTTGATGCATCGCCACCATGGCATCCGGCACAAGATAATCCGGCTTTCATGTGAACATCTGATTCAGAGAAATTTTCCGGCAGTATCTCCATCTCTTTATGGCAGATAAAGCATTGATCTTCATCCAATGTTTTATCTTTTATATTTTGCCCTTCAACAAACACATTATACCAAGCAACAAAAAACAACATCCAGATCAAAAATATTTGATTTTTCATTTTGTGTCCCTATGATAAATATCCCCAAATAGTCATTACAATAATGAAAATGACAACTATGATACCGAAATATTTCAAGATATCAATTTTATTTGGAAGCTTCTCTAACTTAAGAAATGGAATGAACATCCAAATAATTCCGGCAATTATAAAAAATAAGATTCCGAGCAACTCCCCTTCAAGAAATAAAATATGCGCGGGAAGTAACTTTAAACTTTGGAACATAAATACAAAATACCACTCTGGTCTAATTCCTTCCGGCGCTGAGGTAAATGGATCAGCCTTTAATCCCAATTCCCACGGGAAATAAAGAGCAAGAAAGATGATGACATTCAACACTATAAGCCAGAGAAGTGCATCTTTAAGAGCAAAATCCGGGAAGAAAGGAATATATTTTTTTTCTTTCTCTGGTAAACTTTTAAAATGTTCCGGTTCGTGCATTCCCTGTCTTTGTATTAATACAAGATGAGTAACTAGGAAAAGCGTGAATATCCCCGGTAAGATTGCTACATGAAGACCAAAAAACCTGGAAAGGGTTGCACCGGTAACTTCTTCTCCGCCGCGTAAAATAATTTTCAATTCTTCACCTACGACAGGCAATACTCCAACGATATCTGTTCCAACTTTAGTCGCAAAAAATGCGAGCTCATTCCATGGAAGAAGATAACCGCTGAATCCGAAAGCCATAGAAAAAACAAGAAGTATAAATCCGCTTACCCAGGTCAGTTCACGCGGTTTCTTATACGATTTAGCAAAAAACACACTGAACATATGAAGGAATGCAAAAAAGATCATTAAGTTTGCAGACCAGCTGTGAACGTTACGAATCAACCAACCGAATTTCACTTGTGTAACAATGAATCGGACACTTTCATAGGCACTGTCTTCTCCAGGTCTGTAATACATTAAAAGGAGTATGCCGGTAAGCACTTGAACAATAAATAAAAATAATGTTACACCTCCCATATAATACCAGAGTGAGGTTCTGTGAACCGGTACTTTTTTATGATAGATTAAATTCCGTATCGGTGTCAGATCGAAACGTTCATCTAACCATGATTCAATTTTTGATGCAAGGTTTTTAAACATTTTTACCCTGTTTGAGTTGTTATGATAATTTCATCATTTACTGTTTTAACAACGAATTCTTCCAACGGTCTCGGCGGTGGCCCGGATACATTTCTACCTTTTAAATCGTAAACACCGTTATGGCATGCACACCAAATTTGTTTCGTATCGGTTCTATATTGAACGATACAATCTAGATGTGTACAGGTTGCTGAAAATGCACCAAATTCTCCGCTTTCCTTTTTTATCAGTAAAACCGGTTTTCTCCCAAATTTTATAATTTTAGAACTATTTTGTTCAAATTCTGAGGCTTTTCCTACCTTAACAGAAGTCACTTTCGCTTCGGCAATCTTCGGGGGTATTAGGTAAGAAAGCACCGGATAAAGTATTGCAACAAGAGCTCCGATTCCTCCGAACCCTAAAATTGTATTTAAAAATTGTCTCCTCTCTATCTTCATTTTATCTCTCTAAAATATATTGATAATCTAACAAGTCTCTATTCAATATTTGAAGCTGCATTTCTATCAGTCAACAACGCTCTTTTCCGAGCGTAAATAACCGAGACGATTAAAAAGATTACACCCAATAACAAAAATAATATAATTCTAAATTCAGGACTAAGTTTCGTGGTGCCAATAATAATATAAATAACTGTTATGATTAATGTCAATAATGCCATCCATCTATATTTATTGTTTTTAAGACCAACACTCAGCAAATAATAAATCAATGAGATAGCCAACCATGAAATAGCTACATAACCATGCGGCAATATCTTGTAAAATGAATACGGAAATATAAAAAAAGCCACTGCTAAATAAGAGTTTCTTATCAGTTCGGTTTTAAGTCCCAGTGTTTCCTTTTTCCAATTCAAGACTCTTGCACTTATCAAGGCCACTGCTCCATAACTCAAGGTAAATGCACTTATTTTACCTGCTAAGATCATATATGCTAAAAATATAATCAGATATATAAAAAAATTTGCGATAATGATAACTTTCGAACGAAACCAAATTGAAGTAATAATAACCAATAAACTTTGCCAGCATAACCAAACGAAAAAATTAGGTAATGAAAATTGTGCAATTATTGCTACACTTAAAGCCGAATAGCCTATTATGGCATAAAAGAATGTTGAGTATTTACTCGTGAAGTTAATCCAAAATACAACCGCCAAAATTAACAACAATATAGATGCAAGTAAATGTATTTGAACTAACTGCATCTGGAATCTTAAAATTGATATTACAAGAAAAAGACCGTAACCTCCTAAAGAAATTATAAATCCGGTGTTTCTTGAAAAGTTAGTTTCCCTTTTTTCTTTCGAATCAAGAAGATTTCCTAAAGAAAAAATCAAAATGTATAAAAGAATAAAATAGAGATTCGCTTGAGGAGAGTTAAGCAGTTGAATCCTGTTACCTAATAATGGATTATTGATAAACCATATAAAGTGAATTAGGTATGTAGAAAGAATACCGTAAACGAATAAATTATCCCAATGAAATTTTACTTTAAGTAATACAGTATAACAAGAAAGAACAGTCAAAGTAATGAAAATGAAAAATGCGCTGTCGCTTACTAGGATTGAAACAAAACTAAGTGTGATACCTATCCCTGTCAAGTAGATGGATTTTCTCATTAACGCAATTAACAAATGTGCAATTACAACTGAAGTAAGCAAAAATACTTCGAAAGTTAAATTGGTTATTGCCGGCTCTGCAGAAAAATAATGAAGTCGTAATGTGCTGAAATACATTAGTATCAATCCCCCACCAAATAAGTATCTAGATATATATAAATATTCTTTTTTTGAAATGTGTGCTATAAAAAAAATAAAAAACATTATGAAATAACCGATCATACTTGGAAACAGCTGGGGTAAGTTATTAAAGGGAAGTGTCAGTAAAAAAATTACTCCGATTGCCAGCACAACAATTCCAACTTTAGCAAACCAGTATTGACCAATATTAAATTCCAGATTATCCGAATCTGCTGTAACCGTATCAACCGACCTATCTTTCGGTTCTTCTTCATTTAAATGAGGGATTGGCTTAAGATTTAATGAAGATTCAATAAGCGCAATTCTTGCTTCGAGATTTTTGAATTTATCTTCAAGTTCGGTAACAAATTTCATAAAATTTTCGCTCACAAAATTCTCACTTTTAATCATGCTTTAGCAACATTTATAGAAAAATATAAAAGGATATATGGTTACAAAATCTTATTTAAGATAAAAACATTCTGCTGTAAATGCAATATTAACACAATGAAATTCTTAGAAAAGTGACGGTGATAAGTCTGAAAATGACTATTGAAATAAATCAGATACTTGGTTTTATATCGCTTAATAGAATTATAGCATTATTCACTTCTATATCTTAAATATTCTTAAAATCCATGTGTGTTTTCTTTATTAAGTGAAATCCTAGAAATGAAATAATATTATTCAAGACCAGACTTTCTTTAAAAATAAGTCTCAATATTTGAATGAATCACCAAAAGAAATTGAATCTCTTACCAATATAATTAACAAACACACTCAAGAAAGCTACAACTAGTTTCAACAGGTTTTAATAGAGGAATGTTAGAGATTTTCTCTAAGTCAACCTTTCCTTGCATAGCCTGTCCCAACAGCTCATACCAATGCTCTAAATAATCATCACCGTACTTTGTTGCTATTGATATTAAGCCCCCTTCAATCTTACTCAGAGAACAATGTGTCTCACATGTAGAGAAACATCCGGAACTAATTTTTATATGAGCAACTTCCAATTCTTTTAATATTGCAGTAGGGATCAACACACCTTTCTTCATTAGATCGACCTCCATTGCTGTAAGAACGGTCCAACATGCACCATATTTCTCTAGTAATTCATAGCTAGATTTTTTTTCAGTTGTTGTCATTTATACCTCCTAAAGTTTTCGCTCTTTAAATTAGTAAAATTAATATAAAAGTAAAATCCCTCAATGTCTTATTATCCTAAAATATTAATTCAAACTTCAAACAAACCATCTATAATCTAAATTTTTCTCATTTTTCCAAACTTTACGCTCAAAAAAAATCCTGGCTTCATATGTGTTGTGATATTGTTGTCTCATTGCGAATTTATGTGCGTACTAATTGACAAATTTTTGAATATCTTTGTATTGTAATTAGTATCAAAGAGACAAATCAATGATAAATAAAGAGTTATTGGATATTCTTTGCTGCCCTGAAACAAAAGCGGATTTAGTTTTAGAAGGGAATTTCTTAATATCAACTGATCCAAAAACAAGGCGTAGGTATCGTATAGAAAATGATATCCCAATCATACTTATTGAGGAATCGGAGATCTTAGATGAAAATATTTGGAATGAAATTATGAGAAAACACGGTAGAACAATCTAAAAAGGGTTCCTATGTATCTAAACAACTTCCATGTCAACAGTTACCAATAATTAAATTTCCTAAACACCTTCATTTTTAACTTTTTATCCTATGAAAGAATTAATCATTTTAATTTTGTTTTCCGCTATCATTTATAGTCAGGTAAATGATCTGAATAATATTTTTCAGCAAGCAAGAAACTTTGAAAAGTCGGCTGAATACGAAAAAGCGGAAATTCTATATAAAAAACTAACAATGGAACAACCGAGCAACAATTTATTTTTCGAAAGTCTAAATCGAGTACTCGTTCAACAGAAGAAATATAATGCTTCTATAAATTTATTAGAAGAAAGAATAAGGAATTTTCCTAATGATATAAATGCATATGGATTACTTGGAAGCACTTATCATATTAAAGGAGAAATTGATCAAGCAAATGAGATTTGGGATACACCTTTGAATGTAAATCCAGGTT
>Ga0154609_1032_pt12 | contig 10722 bp, 9 predicted proteins | sample Rifle2008BG13ft_FD_116038 | JGI IMG/M metagenome (GOLD analysis project Ga0154609, IMG submission 116038) | Ignavibacteria bacterium RBG_13_36_8 | reverse complement strand
AACAGCCACCGGCTAACTTTGTGCGAAAAAAATGCATACGAAATGAAAATATTTTTTTGCAATAACAATTTATTTAAAAAAATCAGAGTCTGAAAATTCGTCGCTGAAAACCTAACTTTCCTTATATACTCTTTCTTCACATCGCTTCCTACTTTTTCAAATGCGATTGCATCGTCGCGGAAGGAAAATTGATAACCTTTTCTCAGTATGGAGAGTGAGATATATAGATCGTCGGTTACTGCTTTAGTTGTCGGTATAGTTTCATACAACTCTTTACGAATGGCGAAAATTCCTCCATTCGCACCGACTAATATTCCCAACTTACCTTCGAACTTTTTAATCATCGTTTCATAAAGCCAGTACTTTCTTTCTTCGACGCTTTCATTTTTATCAACTTCCGTATCAGTTAAGATTAGTCTTCCGGAAACACCGCCGACTTTCTGATTCTGGAGTCCTTGCACTAGTTTTTTAACGGCATCAGGTTCAAATTCAGTGTTTGCATCCGTAAACAGGAGTATCTCCGACGAACAATATTCATACAATTTATTCAGTACACCAGCTTTGCCTTGCCGCTTCTCAAATATGAAAACCTTTAACCAATTATATTCACTCTCAAGTTTTCTGATGATCTCATTTGTATTATCATCCGAATTATCGGAGCCGATCAAGACTTTTATTTTACTGAAATCATAATTGACCGAAGCAATATTCCGAATACGCTGTCCAATTACAGCTTCTTCATTATGGGCAGCAACTAATATTGTTATAGTTGGGATATATTCATCAGAAGAAACTTTTTCTTTTTTCTTCAGGCGACCAATAATACACATCAAAAAGGGATAAAAGAAAAATGAGTTAAAAAAAATAATTAAGATTAATATTGTAATTGCTTCGAATACCATCGGCTATTCAGTTTCTTGCTATCTTTTTGTATAACATTTCAAATTCATCGGCCACTCTCCCCCATGTATACTTCTCACGAATCAGCTCCTTCCCCTTATTTACCATCTCCGAAGAATCATATTTTTCTTCAAAGAAATTCAAAATCGTTTGTACGAACTCTTCTTTACGATCAGCTATCAAAATTTGTTTCCCAGATTCAACTTCTAATCCCTCTTTACCTATAGTAGTTGTCAAGATATTAATACCGGCTGCGAGCATCTCCAATATTTTCACTCTGATTCCGCTCCCGATTCTAAGTGGAATGACTGCAAGAGACTTATTTTTTATTTCATTCCAGATGTCTTCTACATAACCTGCTTGAGTAATATTTTTTAATAAATGAGGTGAAATCCTTAAAGATATAGGTATCCTGCTGCTGTATATATACAATCTTGTATCCGGCTGCTGTTTAACCACTTCGGGAAATATTTCTTTCAGAAACCAATTCAAACCGTCGCAATTCGGATACCAACTTAAATTTCCGATATGAACAATGGAAAATTTTTCTTTCTGTGTAGATTTGACCGACAGCAGCTTTGTCTCAACTCCGATTGGAATATGTGCAGTATGTATTGTGGAATCATATTTTAAAAGACTTTCCTCTTCGTTTCTGCTCATCATTACACACGAATCGAACTTTTTACACATTCTCGGTTCATATTTTACAAACTTACGGTATTGAAAATATGTAAACAGTTTTATAAACGGATTTCTCTGATATCCATAGAATCTTTTCATTATCATCATCTCCAGATTTTCCTGACGCAACACAACAGGTGTATCGGTGACCCGTCTAACCACACCCACAACCCAAGCCATATGAATATTTGTTACATGAATGATGTCATATTTCCTTTTCATTAATAGGTCAAGTATTAATCTCTTCATCTTAATTGTTCGATATTTGGAAACATTGTAAGGAACAGAATCAAAGCAGTTAATAACCTCTTTTACCAAATTATTCTTTGCTCTATAATTAACTATGTAAGGCATGCAAATATTTTTCAACTCCGTCAAATACTCGTCTTGAGTTAGACCTTGACTGTATCCTGCAAAGTCAATCTTGTGTCCTCGCAAATTCAAATGTTTAATCACACCATAAATACTGATCTTGTGACCGTCATTCGGTGGAATTGGTATTTTAGGTGATATAAACAGTATTCTCATAAATCAATAAGTCCCATCATCAATTAGAATTTATTTCGTGTATATACAAATAAAAGTCGTAAATAATACCATGACTTTTGCAAAAACATTCTGTTCCAACTTATCAATCCTAGAGCGATATAAACAGGTATTCTCAACAGAATCCCCAAATATTGAAAAACTTGAGCGAAGAAAAATTGCAGCGAGCTAAAATGCTTTTGATAAAATTGAATTTTACTCAACATCAAATTCTTAAAATAGAACCAACGATTTTTACTATCGTTCTTTCCCTCATAATGAATGACAGACGTGAGTGGATAAAAAATATTTCTACCTCCAATTTTACGATGCCGTAAACAAAGATCGACCTCCTCGGAATAGAAAAAAAACCGTTCGTCAAAACCGTTTAGCTGCAACACAGAATCCTTCGTGCAAAATATGAACGCTCCCTTTATAACATCAACCTCAAATGGTTTTTCAACTCTAATATAATTTTGATAATATTTATTTAACAAAGTAGAACGTTTAAATAGTCTGTATATAAAAACACTTTCGGTAAAAATATTCCATACCGAAGGAAACCTTGATATAGATTCTTGAACAGATAAGTCTGAATTAAATAACCTGCATCCGATAAAAACATTTCCTTCGAGTGTTTCCGCATACTCGAAAATTTTTTTAAGACTATTCTCTATAAACAGTACGTCGTTATTTAGGAATAAAAGATATTTCCCTTTTGCAATATTAATAGCTTGGTTATTTGCATAGGCAAAACCTCTATTCGTATCATTTTGGATAAGAATTATATTTTTATACTTATCGATTACCTCTTTGATATCTCCTTCATCAGAATTATTATCGACTACAATTATCTCATAAGAAACATCCTTAGTCTTGTTAATTAAAGATGAGATACAATCATCCAATAATTCAAAAGCGTTGTAATTAACTATAATAATGGATATGTCTATTGCTTTATTATTTTCTTGTACCATTTTTCTTTATTGATCAGCTTAAAAATGATTCTAAATTCTTCTGCATTAAAATATTTTAGCAAGAATACCGAAGCAAAAATTAATGCGATTGATGATGAGATATAATATAATAGAGGAAGATATGACAAAAAATACATACCACCAGAGACAATAAAAATCCACATTATGATGTTTTGCGTAATCATTTTTATTTGTATTTGGAATTTGTACTGTAAAAAAATCAAAAATAAAAATCCGAAAAAGGCGGAGATTATTTTTGCTGTACCAACACCGTTAAATGAGTATTTATCGATCAATAACATATTAAGAGACAAGTTTGTTAATACAAGGATAATCGAATAGACAAAATTCCAAAATTGTTTATTATGTACTGTAAGTAAATCAATTGCGAAAAAATTGACAAATAAAAATATTTGAGAACAGAATAATAACATAGTTGGATTACCGGCAAGCCGGTAACTCTCTCCAAATACTATTGCAACAATATCTTGCGCTTTAAAAGCAATGAAAATGAACATCACAAAGGAAATTAGAAACAAAACCTTATATACAAGAGAATTTATCATAACAATTTTTCGTTTGTCTTTTATATTCCGGACCAATATCGGGAATACAGTAGTGACAATAACTGTCGGGATAATATTGAGAGGCATTGATAAACGTGTTGCCGCGGCATAAATTCCGGCGGCAAAAGAATCTTTCATTGAGTTTAACAGCACGATGTCGAACTGCTGAAATAAAATAATCAGGAGAACAAATCCAGCCAGTGGAGTGGATTCTTTTAACAACCATCCCGTTCTGAATAACTTCATTCTGACTTTGAATCCGAACTTTCTATACAACAGAAATATCAATAATAAAAAGCCGGGAAGTGCAGAAATTACGTAAACAATTACAAAATAAAATAATCCGCCATTTACAAAAGGCATGATGATAACAAATGCGAGCAGCAAAAAATTATCTAGAACAGTAAGAATCATAGGATAATGCATTTTCAGTTGCACCTTGAAAGGTGTTGCAAGCAGCTCGCGGATATTCGCCATCCTCGTTGAAATTATTATACTAAAGGAAAGAATATTAAGTATTACAACTTCTTGAGTGCTTAACTTTATGATATAGCAAATAAAATTCAACAGAACCACGGTCACTAAAAAAATAATTAATCTTATTACGATCGCACTATTAAGATATCTATTCGCATTTTTATTTTTGGAAGATTCGCGGAACACAATCGGTCCTAATCCATAATCAACTACTTTGGATAAAATTCCGACTATTGCAACTAAATTTCCAAACTCACCAAATCCCTGAACACCTAAAAATCTAGCAGCGAGAATAAAGGTAAAAAAATTCAGAATGAGAGAAATCCCCTGACCCATAGAGAGTGAAAATACATTTTTGGTTATTTTTTGAATTGAATCATCTCCGCAAATTTGAATGATTATTTGGAATCGGATAGTAATTTTCTATACAATGTATCAATCTGTTCAATCATTTTCTTATGACTGAATTCATCCCGCAGAAACTCTTTACCTATTTCTCCAAACCGTTTTGATTTTTCCAAATTGCTTGCCAGTTCGATAATTCGATCGGCAAGTGCATTAACATTCTCTGGTTCGATTAAATAACCGGTAACGCTGTCTTTAATAACTTCATGAGCACCATCAAGATCGAAAGAGATCAAGGGTTTCCCCATCATAATAGCTTGGGGTAATACACGGGCTAGTCCTTCATGCAGCGAAGTGTGCACTAAGATATCCAAAATCGATATCACCGTCGGAATCTCAGCCGGTGATACTAATCCGGTGAAAACGACTTTATCATTTAAATTCTTCCGGGAAATAATTTCTCTCAATTCATTTTCAAATTCCCCATTCCCCACCAACAATAATTTAGCATTCGAAATTTTTTTACAAACAATATCGAATGCATTGATAAGATACTTATGACCTTTTAGTATTGAAATGCGAGAGACTTTACCGATGATTATGTCGTCATTTCTCAAGTTATATTTTTTCCTAATTGAGGATGTGTCTTCGCGAAAATTTAAATACTTCTCGATAGCAAATCCGCTTCTTATTACAACAAACTTGCTTGGAGGAGCAAGGTTATTCTTCGTCATTACATCGACAATCGTGTGAGTAACGGAGACAAGCTTATGACTAATTGATGCAGCGAATTTTTCAATCAATTTAAAGAGGCTTCGTATAAACCAGTTTTGATATCTATGAAAAGGCAAACCATGGATAGTATGAATACGCACAGGGGTTCCAGCTAACCAAGCAGCTATTCTTCCTACTACGCCGGCTTTCGAACTATGAGTGTGGACAATATCATAATCATTTTTTTTTATGAAACGAAAAAGTTGATAGATAATTAATAAATCGCTAAAAGGTGTAATTGCTCGTTTCAAATGTGGAAACGTATAAACAGGAATATTCAATCTTTCGGTTATCTCATACATACTTCCTTCGGCGGGTATATTCGGCCCTGTTGCAACGTGAACTTCGTAACCTTTTTGCTTCAGACCCTCAGCCATCAGAACGACTGTTTCTGTAGCTCCACCAATACTAAACAACGTTATGACGTTCAAAACTTTTATTCTTTTTTTGTCCACCATCAGCTCTGTAAAACGTTATTGAATACTTGAATTAATTTAGGTGCATTTACATGTAATGAATATTTTTCTTCAACCAACTTTCTCCCGTTAAGTCCCATTTCTTTCCTTAGGTTGGGATTGCCCTTAAGAATTCGTAAATATTTAATCCACTCCTCATTACTATTTGCTTGAAATCCGTTTACTCCGTTATTTATTATTTCTGAATTGATCCCAATCGGCGATCCAATCACAGGTTTTGCACAGGCCATATATTGAATAAGTTTAAATCCGCATTTGCCCTTTTCCCAATCGCTATTGATCAAAGGCATTATTCCAACATCGAAACCCTGAATGTCATTAACTTCATTTGCTTCACTCCATTCCATAATCTCAAAAGAAATTCCTTCCATAATTAATTCACCGGTACCAATAAAAACAAATTTGACCCCACCTTCATTATAAGACTCTTTCAATGCACTTCTGATTTCATAAAGATATTTTGCAGTGGGCGGCGATCCAATCCAGCCGATTGTAAATAGTTTACTATGTGGTTTAAAATCATATATATAACGATCTGTATCAACAACAGTTGGTAAAATAGTTACACTCTTACATTTATTTACATACGCCCGATCTGAAAGATATCTATTACCTGCTAGAACAACATCGGCATAACTCATCACATCATCAATTTTATTTTTGAGAAGAAATTTTACGAAACTGTTTTCATGTCGGTCGTATCTATGAAAGGATGCATCGTCGTAATCTACTATTAACGGTATATTAGATTTAACTAAGATTTTTTCGAACCAAGAAGGAATCCAAGGAAATGCTTCTTGCTGAAGCCAAATAAGTTGATAATTATTCTTCCGCAAAAGTAAAAATACTCTTTTAAAATATCGTGTTATTATTTCAACAAATGGAAGTGATTTTCCGTGATACAGATAATTTATATAGTTTGAAGTAAGTAGTGGTTGAATAGTAATTTCATAACCTTGTTGCCTCAGAAAAGGGATGTATTGATAGAAGCGATAACGACTACTGGCTCCTAAAGAATCATATCTTGTTAAAATTAATATTTTCATATTGTCAATATATTCTAATGCTTATTTGACACACTGCAAAATAAATTTCTTAAAACCTCTTATGATTTCGCCGACCTCACTAAACGATCCTTTCACAAAAACTCCAAAAATTCTCACAAAAGGTTCAAGTAAAAGTGATATGAAAAAAATAAGGAAGTAAGAACATTTATTGAAATGTTTCCGGCAGAAAAGAAGTTTACTCTGTAAAATGTAAAAAAGTCTTTCTGCTTTTATTTTTTCCGTTGTGCCGCCTCCTTTATGAAACATTTGAGCTGTACTAAGAAAATAACAATGATAACCTATTTTTCGTGCTCTAAATGCAAAGTCAAGATCTTCATAATAAACAAAGAACCTTTCATCATAACCACTAAGTCTTTCAAAAAGATTTCTTCTCACAAAAAAAAATGAACCCATCACTTGATCAACAGCACGACTACTATTGTGATCCCAATCCATCATAAAGTGTCCTGGAAAAACTGTGGGAAATAATTTATCAAGCCCTAATGATGTATAAACGATACTCCAAGTAGAAGGAAATCGGGCACAATTCCGACTTATTTCCCCAGCTTCATTAATAATTTGAATTCCCAAAATTCCTATTTCTTCGTTCTCCACTTTCATCATAAATGAAATCGATTCCGATAATGAATTCTCAAAGAGTCGTGTATCTGGATTAAGAAACAATAAAAAGTCGGCTTCACTTTTATAAGCTCCTTGATTCGAAGCTTTTGCAAAACCTAGATTTTCGGAATTCATTATTACTGTTACAGGCAGCAATGTTTGGTTTATATTTTCAAACGAACCATCAGTAGAAGCGTTATCAATTACAATAACTCGATTCAACTTAAAATTGTTCTTTAAAGATGATTCAATCGATAGTAAACACTCAGCTAAATAACTGCCTGAATTCCAATTTACAATTATTATATCGATAGATGACATCATTGCCCGAAAAATTTTTCTTTATTAATATTGAACATTATCCGGAGAAACATACTTAATCACAACGATGAGTACTAAAAAATTGTATATAAACCATAAAAATCCAAATAAGCTGTTGAAAAAGGAAAAAATTATTCCGAACATCAGCATTCCATAAAGAGCACATCTCAACAAAGTCGGTTTTAATCTAAATGAATAGTAGAAAGAGCTAATCGATATTCCACCGACAAACGGAATGATAAAAATTCCCAATACCCCGAAGTCTCGATAAAAAGTCCAAAATGCAGAATATGTATTAAAGCTGCTTATTAAAAATGGTGTCTCATTCAAATAGAAATATTCACTTATCCAATGCTTGATACCGGTTATAGCCGTTAAAAAATCGAATGTATAATAGCCGTAAGTATATGAATCTATTTTAGTAATCGATCTTGCAAAGTTTTCCAAATTCATAACTACGTACATATAAGGTTCGGTAAAAATTGCATAATCAGGAGAGAACTTCATTTTAGATATCTGATATAAAATGTAAATAACGAATTCACCTAATCTAAAGGAAGATACTAAATAGAAAAATCCTACAATGATTACTCCTGTAATTAGAGTTGTTTTAAAATTGATTCGAGAAGTAGAGTAATACAAGAGAGCAACAACCATAAAGATGGCTAAGAATATTTGGTATCGCTGAAGAGTTGCAGCATACAAAACAATCGAAATCAATGAAAGTAAAATTAAAATGAACTTTCGAAACTTATTGCCGGATTCCAGAACAAAATAAACGCCCGAAAAAAATACTATTAAAACAACATTATGAAGGAATAGACCAACACCAAACATTGTGAATTCTGCGCGTGCTTTCCAAGGTTTAGCAGCGAAAACCGGAATTTCTCCAGTCTTCAAAAAAATTACGATATAACTAACAACAAACAAAATGAAAAGAACCAGTATTACTCTGAATAGTTTGTATTTGTCAATTTCAAAAAATCCTTTGTATATTCTAAGGTAATCAATGCGCCACACATTTTTATCAAATTTAAAAATATATACCAACATCACGCCGATCATAAAAGCGACAGGGCCAATCAATACCTGTAGCCAAACCTCAACTGACCAATCATGCTGGAGCCTGCTGAGTTTCAATTCCGTTAAACCGATGACTAACAACCAAACAAAAGCAAATACACGTCCTGGTGATAATACATCCGACTTCGGTCTAAAAGAAAAAGCAACGATCACAATGCATAAAGCAAACGATATGATTGATATCCAACTCATTACAATTTTTTAAGTTCTCTGGATGATAAAATCCGCAAAAATAACTTTCCGATCTTCGCTAGTTAATCCAACAAAATACACCAGTACAGTGTAGAGCAATATTAATATACCGAGTACGAATAATTCAGCATGAAAATATTTTACTAAAGCAATCATTAGGATAACTGAAAGGAACACCACAATATTTCGCAGCTCAAATGTCCATTTGAAAAAATTAAAGTTGTTAACAAATATATATCCGAGCCCGACAAAAATATTAACTCCAAGCGATACAAGAGCAGCACCATAAATTCCATACCGAGGAATAATAAAAAGATTCAAACCATAACTAGCTGCAGTAGCAAAAAGAACAATAATCATTCTGATATATTGGCGTTTTGAAGTTGTAATCATTAAAGCATATGGTTCAACAATAAAACGGATCAAAATAATTATAGAAAAAATCTGCAGGATAGGAATCGCAGCACTAAAATTTTCTTTACCATATGCAACAGAGATAAGCTGCTCAGAATAAAAATATATTACAATGGATATTGGCAGGACAATAAGCATGAGTACCTTTGACAATAAGCGACTTAGAACCTTCCATTTTTCAATATTTTCAACATACAAACGTGATAAAACCGGAAGCAAGGTGTTCACAGCAATATCCGGAATAAGCAACAAGAGCAGCATTATCTTAAATGCAGATTGATAGATTCCTACTGCTTCATCACCTTTCCAAAGACCCAACAATATTGTGTCTAATTGAAAGTAAAGATTGCCAAACAAAAAGTGGATTCCGAATATCAAAACCTGTCGAATAAGATACTTCCACTCTGAAAAATCAATTTTTAATATTTTCTCTCCAATTAATGATGTAACCTTCACTATGCACAACACTACACCAATTAATCGTGCAAAGACAAATAACATTATCAAAAATACAAGTGGGGTTTTAAAAAATCCGAATACAACCATCAATATCAAAAGAATTAGATTTGTTGCAAAAGATATTTTTGTTTCATACTCAAATTTCTCAAAACCACGGAAGATTGCATAGAAGAAGTTTGCAAAGGAGGTAAACACAACATATAATGTTAATGTATATATCAGTATACGACTGTTTTGACTAAAATTCTGCAAACTCGGAATAGCTATCATTATAAGCGAACTGATCCCGACAAAAATTATTTTCATCGAGAAATATCTTCTTACAATGTTAACCGCATTCTTGCGATTTTTAGCTACTTCGGTAGTCAGTAAAACATCGAATCCGAAATCCGCAAAAACCAAACATATTCCTGCAACAGTATAGGCTAGAGAGAACTGCCCAACCGATTCCGGACCATACAATCGTGCAATTCCAACGAAAATTAAAAAGTTCGTAAACAATCGGATGACTTGTGAAAAAAAAACGAACATAGAATTTTTCCATATCGAGGTATGCGCTGTCAACATTAACTATAAGACCATCTCATTTTCTACGGAAAATATTAATTCGCCGGAGATCGGACTTAACAATATTAATCATCTGATCAACACGACTACTATCCGCATTTCGGATACGATGGAAACTTTCGATTACAATAAGAATTATAAAAGCAACGGATGTGGAAATTACAAAAGACAGCAAAAAGTATAATAAAATTTTCGGTTTTGCTTTCCTATCAGCGGGGTAAGCTTTATCCAGCAGGAGAACCGAGGGAGTATTTCTTACTTCTTCTACTTTAGCTTGTTCGTAAAGAGGAGTAACAAA
>Ga0154609_1017_pt18 | contig 10832 bp, 9 predicted proteins | sample Rifle2008BG13ft_FD_116038 | JGI IMG/M metagenome (GOLD analysis project Ga0154609, IMG submission 116038) | Ignavibacteria bacterium RBG_13_36_8 | reverse complement strand
ATTGCGGGATTGTTGTTATCGGCATTCCCGCATTTAACGAATGTTCAGGTTAGGCAAATTTTGATAGAATCGGGGGATAATGTTGAAACTCCGGATAATGACCGTGGATACGGTCTGGTCTCAGCTTTAAGAGCAATAGCTTTTCCAAATTTAAGTTCATCGGGAAATGGTTACACCTTACACAAAATTTTTATTAATCCTAATGAGATGAACACGGAGAGTGTCCGCATTCACTTCAGTATTAATGGTAGTGGTCAAATAACCGATGATCTCAACTATGACGACGGATTCAAATACTCATATAAATTCTCATCATTTGCACCCGGTGACAACATTAACTTTTACTTCACTTACAATGATGCTGTTGGCAATAGTGTTCGTATGCCTGAGAGTGAGTATTACAAATTCAGGTACGGTAATTTGAAAATATTACTTCATTCCCAAACTGAGGATGTTCCAATCACACCTAGCGAATACTTGTTGATGCAAAATTTTCCAAATCCGTTTAATAATAAGACGGAAATAAGATTCGTTTCTAAGGATGCAGCTTTTGCAAAACTGATTATATATAACTCACTTGGTGAAAAGGTTCGTGATCTTTTCGAAAGACAAATTAATATCGGAACTAATCTTGTTACATGGAATGGTTGTGATAATTCGAGACATCTATGTTCTAGTGGTCCGTATTTTTATACTCTCACGATTGGAGGGCAAACCTTTTCGAAAAAAATGATTCTACTTAAGTAAGATCGGAATATTTTAATGCCAAAGATAGTTGATCCAAAACAGATGGATTATCTCTGCAAACTTCGCAAAGAAGAAGATCCTTTAATTCTTGAAATGGAAGTTTTTGCAAAATCTGAAAAGATACCAATCCTTGATTGGAAGTCTGTAGAATTTATAGAACAAATTGTATTTATTCAAAAACCTAAAAGGGTGCTTGAAATCGGGACCGCGATTGCTTACACATCAATTAGAATTGCAAAGTGTTTGATAGGTGAATGCATCATCGATACAATTGAAAAAAGTAAAGACAACGTTACCTTAGCGAAGAATTTTATTAAACGATCGGGAGTTGGAAGTAAAATTAATTTGATTGAGGGAGATGCTTTTGACATCCTTCCGAAATTGAAATTCAAATACGATTTGATTTTTCTGGATGCAGATAAAGGAGATTATCAAGAACTATTCGATTTATCGATGAAGCTTCTTAAAAAGGATGGTTTAATAATTATTGATAATCTTCTTTGGTATGGATTCGCGGCTTCTTCAAGGGTGCAGAGAAAATATAAAACCTCTACAAAGCATATCCGATTGTTCAATGAAAATTTTGTTTTGCATCCTGAACTTAAGGTAACCATTCTTCCTTTTGGTGATGGTATTGGTTTTGGAATTAAATTGAAATGATTACTAAATATCTGATTTATAATAAAAAGACCTGAGGTTTTGATACGTCAGGTCTTAATTGTTCTATAGAATATTACAATAAAGTATTGCTTCTTTTAAGTGTCTCGGAATATTTTTGTGCTACTTCCTGAACCGATTTACTTGAGATAAGATTATAAATTTGATTTCTTAAATCTGCCCATTCCTTATGTAAAGGGCACGGATTTTCATCGGAACATTCTTTTAATCCGGTTACGCATTTTAGATTTATTACAGGACCTTCAACTCGCTCAACAATTTCCAGAATCGAACTTTTTTTGGCTAGTTCGGTAATTTTAAATCCTCCACCTCTTCCTTTGAAAGAATCAACATATCCATATTTGGCCATTCTTTGGAGAATTTTAGCAAGGTAATGAGCTGGAATTTCTTCCGTTTTTGCTATTTCTGAAGACATGATAAGACTATCTTTTGCTTGTCTTGCGAGGAATAATATTGCACGGATTGCGTATTCACCGGTTTTTGTGTAAATCATGTTTTGCCCTCATAGATTTTTTGGTTGATAATATTAAGAGAGGCTCTTGTCTGAATTAAAATTAAGTAAATAGGAACTTTTTGTCAAGAATTGGAAGACGATTGAGTATTTTATTTCTCAATGTAGACCTTGTGATCTACTACTAACACTTCCAGATTTCCTTTGGTTGAGTCTGTAATTTTAGATGTGAACTTGTCAAACAATTCTGCTTTTATACAGCACTCAATTGAAGGTTTGACATCGAATGAATTTTGAATGTCCTGTGCATCAAACAATGAAAGGTTATGATGGATTATGCTTGTCATATCATAGTCGAAAATAATCTTGATTTTGACATGTCTGATTTTTTCTGAAATTTCTGTTGCTTTCAATGTTTCATAAGCTGTATGATAGTATGCTTTGCCTAATGGACCAACTCCTAGTTTCGTTCCTCCAAAATAACGGATAACTAAAACAATGATATTTGTTAAGTCGAAATGCTTAATAGCATTTCCAATCCTTATTCCTGCAGTTCCGGATGGTTCACCGTCATCTGAAAATTTACCGGTTTCGTAGAAAAGGTTGTAGGCATAACAATGGTGTGCGGCATCAAAATACTTTTTTCTTTCTGATTCCAAAATTGAAATAGCCATTTCTTCGTTATTAATTAGATGAACCTGGCCGATGAAAACCGAGCCTTTCTCCTTATGTTTGAACTCCTTATATGACTTAACTGTTTTAATTCTTTCGATACTTGGCATATGGAGTAAAACTTTTTTCCTAAATAAAATTGATTTTCTTTTTATCAATAGCTAATATAACATTTTGGAGTTGATCAATCTATATAAATGGACTTTGAGAATAGAATCAAAATAAAAGGGGCGCGGGAACACAACCTTAAAAACATAGATCTCGAAATTCCCCGTGATTCCCTTGTTGTGATTACTGGTCTTTCCGGTTCGGGCAAATCGTCTTTAGCATTTGATACAATTTATGCGGAAGGTCAGAGAAGGTATATTGAATCCCTTTCAGTTTATGCCCGCCAATTCTTAAATGTCCTTCAAAAACCGGAAGTAGATCTTATCGAAGGTTTAAGTCCTGCTATCTCAATTGAGCAGAAATCCACTACCGGAAATCCTCGTTCAACCGTCGGAACCATAACCGAAATTTATGACTATTTGAGATTACTTTACGCTCGTGTAGGAAAACCTCACTGTTATAACTGTGGAAGACCTGTTGAGAGACAGTCAGCTGACCAGATAATCGACAGCATAATGACAAATTTTATTGATAAAAAAATTATAATACTCGCACCTGTTGTTAGAGGCAGGAAAGGACATTATAAAGAATTGTTTGAAGACTTTTTAAATGACGGTTTTATTAGAGTAAGAGTGGACGAAGAAATTCAAGAATTAAAGGAAGGATTCAAGGTTGATCGTTATAAAATTCATAACATTGAGATTGTAATAGACAGAATTAAAATATCGGATAAATCCAGGTATCGTTTGAGTGAGTCAATAGAAGTAGCGCTTAACTATGGAAATGGAAATGTAATTATCAATGATGGAAAAGACGATCATATATACAGCAGAAATTTGGCTTGCATTCATTGCGGAATAAGTTTTCAAGAACTTGCACCTAATTCATTTTCATTTAATTCCCCTTATGGTTCTTGCCCGGATTGTGAAGGTCTCGGTGAGAAAAAAGAGTTGGATGTCAATCTAATAATCCCGGATTGGAATAAATCCATTAATGAAGAAGGAATTGCAGCATTAGGAAAGCCCAGAAATATTTGGTTTTTCAATCAACTTGAAGCAATAACAAAGAAATTTAATTTTACTTATGATACAAAACTGAAGAACCTCACCGAAGAGCAGATCAGCGTCTTGCTGAACGGGAGTTCGGAAAAAATTCCTTTCACCTATAAGTTCGGCGGCGGAAGAACAGTTACGTATTTGCACAAGTTTTCGGGAGTGGTTAATTATATCCGGCATTATTACAATAATACATCTTCAAACAAAATACGGGAATGGGCAGAATCGTTCATGAACACAATGACCTGTTCCGTCTGTAATGGCGGCAGGCTTAAGAAAGAATCCCTCTCGGTAAAATTCTGCGATGAAAATATCAGTGAGGTAACTTCTCTTTCTATAGAAAGGGCGAAAGAATTTTTCAGTGGTGTAAAACTGAATGACCGCGATTTATTAATAGCTTCTCAAATATTGAAGGAAATAACTTCAAGATTGGATTTCTTATTAAATGTCGGATTGGATTACCTGACATTGGATCGATCTGCACGAACACTCTCCAGCGGTGAATCGCAGCGGATAAGACTTGCGACACAAATTGGTTCGCAGTTAACTGGTGTTTTGTATGTTTTGGATGAGCCGAGCATCGGTCTTCATCAGAGTGACAACATTAAATTGTTAAATTCATTAAAAAATCTGCGCGATCTCGGTAACACGATAATCGTTGTCGAACACGACAGAGAGACGATCGAAACCGCAGATTACATGATCGATCTTGGTCCTAAGGCGGGTGAACATGGCGGGAAAGTATGTTTATCGGGAATAACAAAACAAGTGATTAATTCCGATAACGGATTTGATTCTCTCACTTTGAAATATTTACAGAACAAAAAGAGGATTGAAGTTCCCGCAAAAAGAAGAAAGGGGAATGAAAAATATATTGAATTGAAAGGTGCATCGGGCAATAATCTTAAAAAAGTCGATTTAAAAATTCCGCTCGGTACGTTTGCTGCGATAACGGGTGTAAGCGGATCGGGTAAGTCGTCTTTGATTAACGAAACACTTGTGAAAATATTGATGAGGAAGTTTTATAATTCAAAGGTCGCTCCTCTCCCGTACAAAGAGGTTAATGGACTTGAGAATGTAGATAAAGTAATCGAAATAGATCAGTCACCGATAGGTAGAACACCGAGGTCGAATCCGGCAACATACACTGGTTTGTTTACATTTATACGAGATTTATTTACACAGCTTCCGGAATCAAAAGTTAGAGGATATAAACCCGGCAGATTCAGTTTTAATGTGAAAGGCGGTAGATGCGAAGAATGCCAAGGAGACGGATTGAAAAAAATAGAAATGAATTTTCTCCCTGATGTTTACGTAACATGTGAAGTGTGCAATGGAAAAAGATACAACCTAGAGACAATGGAGATTTTATACAGAACAAAATCGATTTCGGATGTTCTCGATATGACCGTTGAAGAAGCACTTGAATATTTTGATGACTTTCCGAGAATTAAACGCAAGATAAAATCATTGTTTGATGTGGGTCTGGGTTATATTAAATTGGGTCAGCAGGCAACAACTTTATCGGGGGGTGAAGCTCAGCGTGTTAAGCTTGCAACTGAATTGAGTAAGGTCGGTACAGGAAATACACTATATGTTTTTGACGAGCCAACAACCGGACTTCATTTTGAAGACGTTAGAGTTTTTCTTGATGTGCTGAATAAACTTGTCGATAAAGGAAACACGGTTATTATGGTTGAACATAATCTAGATGTTATCAAAGTTGCCGATTACGTTGTGGATCTGGGTCCGGGTGGCGGCGAACACGGGGGTGAAGTTATTGCTGAAGGAACTCCGGAAGAAATTGCGAAAAACAAAAAGAGTTTAACCGGACAGTATCTTAAAAAAGAACTCAAAAGAAAATAATTGAGGTGAACCACAGCTTCGGCGGTGGGGCAATAACCATGAATAAACAACTTATAATCCCCAAAAATATAATTACTGCAAATCCGAAGGATGAAATTCTCACTAATTCTGCAGTAGAAATTATTGATGGTATGATTTCCAAAATTTCTCGGGTCGGCGATTTTCATCTGACCGATTATGGTGACCAAATTTTTCGTTTCCCTTCATTTACACTGATCCCAGGCTTTGTGCAAACTCATGTTCATCTTTGCCAAACACTCTTTAGAGGATTGGCAGATGATCTTGAATTACTCGATTGGCTGCAACAAAGAATTTTTCCGTACGAAAATGCTCACGATAAAAATTCATTACGGGCATCTGCCAGGCTTGGTATCCATGAATTGCACCTCTGCGGTACAACAACGTTTGTCGATATGGGAACCATCCATCATCAGAAAGTGATTTTTGATGAGTTGATAAATTCAAAGTCAAGGGCCTTCGCCGGTAAATGTTTGATAGATGAGAATGATTTGTATCCCAATTTTAAAGAACCAAAAGAGGAAAGTCTTAAAACTGCTTATGAATTAGCTTCGTCCTTTCATAATGCTATTAATGGAAAGATTAAGTATGCTTTCGCTCCACGGTTTGTTCTTTCATGTTCGGAAAGACTGATGAGGGAATCGTATGAAATGATGAAGGAATTCTCCGGTTCGGTTTACGAAACTCATTCATCGGAGAATAAAGGAGAGATAGAAGCAGTAAGAAAAAAATATAGCAAAGAGAACGTTGAGTACTTTAACTCAATAGGTGTGCTGGGGAAGAGTACGATTCTTGCGCACTGCATTCATCTTAATGATGAAGAGCGGAATATTTTGAAATCGACGGATACGAGAGTTGCTCACTGTCCATCTGCTAATTTGAAGCTTGGTTCCGGGATTGCGAATATTCCTAATTATTTAAAAGATGGAATTTCCGTTTCTCTCGGTGCAGACGGGGCTCCGTGCAATAACAACATGAGCATCTTTACAGAGATGCGCCATGCAGCTTTAATTCAGAAGCCGATTCATGGTTCGACAGCTATGGATGCAAAAACTGTCTTCAAATTAGCTACAATCGATGGGGCTAAAGCTTTGCATTTGCAAAATGAAATCGGAAGCATTGAAGTTGGTAAAAAAGCCGATCTTGTTTTACTCGATTTGGAGAGAGCTAACCAACCATTGCTTGATGAAAAAGAAAATGTCTATTCCGCAATAGTCTATTCAAACAGCCGGGAAAACGTTAAAGAAGTGATGATAGAAGGAGAATGGGTAGTTAGTGGAGGTAGTTCTATCTTATATGACGAGCAGAAGATTTATGATGATGGTAAAACCGAACTAAAAAAGTTGTTGCAACGGATATAATGGAATTTGATAATGATTAAGATAATCTTTGCTACTGCTAACAAGGGTAAATTAATGGAAGTACGAAATATTTTTTCGGATACAAAATTTAAAATTCTATCACCATACGAACTTGGGGCTGTTCCCGAAATCGAAGAAACCGAAGATACATTTGAAGGAAATGCTCTTCTCAAAGCTAAGACGATTTATGACTTGTATAAAATACCTTCCATAGCCGATGACAGCGGACTAAGTGTCGATCAACTCAAAGGTGCACCGGGAGTGTTATCCGCGCGTTATGCAGGTGAAAACTGCACATACCACGATAACAATGTTAAACTCATTGGTGAGCTCAAATCATTCCCCGAACCACACACAGCCAAATTTATCAGCTGTGCTGTTTATTATGACGGTAAAAATAATACAACTGCCGTAGGTGAGCTTCCGGGAAAAATTATCCATGAGTTCAGAGGTGCAAACGGTTTCGGTTATGATCCGATCTTCCTACCCGACGGCTTCGGCAAAACATTAGCCGAGATGACATTGGAAGAGAAAAACAAAATCAGTCACCGGGCCAGAGCATTTTCTTCTTTGAAAAGTGTTCTATTAAAAATTGGAATGAAAGAAAACTTATGAATTCATTTCTGTGCTATTACTATCTGCACAATTCCAAAGGTCAATGAAAATACTTTTACATTACTAAAACCGGCACTTAGTAATAATTTTTTCAAATCTACTTGTTCATCAAACTCATTTACCGAATCTGGAAGGTAGGTATACGCTTCTTTATCTTTAGAAATGATTCTTCCGATGAAGGGCAAAATGTTGTGGAAATAAAAGAGGTATATTTTTTTCATCACGATATTTTTTGGCAGCCGGAATTCGAGTATAGTAACTTTCCCTTTATCTTGTAAGATTCTGAAGAAGACATTAAATGCATTTGGGATATCATAAAAATTCCTTACGCCGAAAGCAACGGTGATATTTGTAAAACTTCTTTCTTTAAATGGAAGTTGTTCCGCAACTGTCTGAACTGTGTTGCCACGGCTCCATTGAGTTTTCTTGTTAAAGAGTTTTAACATGTTAAGAGAAAAATCGGCTCCGATAATTTTTCTTACTCCCATTTTTCTAGCAGCAATTGCAAAATCGCCGGTACCGCAGGCAATGTCGAGTAATTTTGTGTCGGGACCGACGCCGGTCAGTTTCAATGCTTTTTTACGCCAGTAAAAGTCGAATCCGAAACTAAGCATGTGGTTAAGAAAATCATACTTAGGTGAGATGGCATCAAATATTCTTTTTACTTTTTTCTTCTTGTCCATTTATCCGTGAATAATTAACAAACAATTAAATGAATACACTTTAGATCTAACGTTTAATACAATATCGAAACTTGAAAATAGTAAAACTTATCGTTAATTTTTTTCATGCTAACAGGAGATTTCAAGTGGAAAAATATATAAAAGCCATTCAAGACCGAATCTGTTCAATTTGTGTGGATTCGAGTGATGAAGGCAATTGTACCTTAAACGAAAAAGAACTTTGTGCGGTTCAATATTTTCTTCCTCAAATTTTGGAAGTTGTTCATAGTAAACAGACAGATAAAGTTGAGGAATATTACCCGCTGCTGAAAGAAAAAGTTTGCAAAGAATGCCGTACTCAGGATAAAAATGGCAATTGTTATCTACGTGAAGATGCAAACTGCTCGCTCGATAGATATTTTTCGGTAATAGTCGAAACAATCCAAAAGGTAGATGCCGGTAAAATCCGGTATTAGGGATATTCAAATTTCTCTCCACCTGTTATGCCCATCCACCGGTTGTATAAACGGCGGCCAAGCCAGAGCGTAATCATCAAAAAAACAACTGCGCCGAATAAATCTATTACATAATGATATCTGAGATATACGGTGCCGATGATTAGTAAAATTCCATCCGGTATAAGGAAATACCGCGTTTTGGTTTTTAGCTTAACCGATAAATACATAATCAGCATAGTCATTTGTGCGTGGCCCGAAGGGAAAACATCTCTTTGAACAAGTTCAATAGGATTTTGCATTCCTTCGAATATCGATTCGCCGGAGTTAACTATGAATCTAACAATGTCCGTTAAGACTAACCCTGGAAGTTCTGCGTCCGTTAAATGAAAGTCATGCAGCGTGAACCTGGGGCCAACAGCCGGTACCAGAAGATATCCGATATACGATAGGAAGAATCCCAGTACGACAACAAATAAAGAGAAATTGAGGTCAGTAAACCTTTTCTTCAGCATTAAATCGACACCTAGGATGATCGGGAGAATAAAAAAAGTACCGTAAGCAACTTGTAAAATTTCAGTCAGAAAGGGATTGGCAATTTTATAAAGTTCGATTGTAGGATCGCAGCCGAAGGTGAATCTGTCTATAGCAATTAATATGTCGTCATAATCAACATGATGAATGGGGCGAACCAGAAAATACATTTCTTTGAATGTAAGGAAGATTAGCGGTGCAACGTACCACCAGCGCATTTGTTGAATGAATGTAGTTGATTTAATTTTGTCAAGCTGTGCTAGTGTGACAACGAGAGTAATAAATAAAAAATTATATAGGATTAAAGTAAACGAGGCACTTATGCGATTGTGAAAAATAATATTGAGGACAATAAGAAATGAATAGAATACTACAACTATAAGATCAGTGGGAGACAGATTTAATATTATCTGTTTGAGTTTCTTCATCAGGTAACAAAAAATAGGGTTACAAGTGATAAATATATTAGAAGCCCGAAAATGTCATTTGTTGTTGCAACAATCGGTCCGGTTGCTATTGCGGGATCGACGCCAAACCGTTTGAAGATAACCGGAATTGTCGCGCCGATAATTGTAGCAAAGGTCATTATAATAATAAGCGAAGACGAAAGGACAAGCGAGAAACTCCAATCTACCTTGAAGAGGAAGTGAGTTGTTACAAATAATACTGAGGCGCAGATGAAACCGTTCAGCATAGCGACTCTGAACTCTTTTAGAATTTTACCAAATCCCTCGCTAAGCCATATATCTTTTTTAATGAGACCTCTTACCATAACAATAGCCGCTTGTTGACCCGAACTACCGCCCATTGCCATTACAATCGGGATGAATAATGCAGCCGCAACAATTTTTTCAATAGAAGCTTGAAATGAAGAGAGAACTGTGGCGCTTACCATTTCACCGATAAGTGAAACCAATAACCAAGGTAATCGGATTCTTGAAATATGAAAAGCACTGTCGCTGATTTCTTCTTCTTCCGATAGACCGGCGATCTTCTGAATATCTTCAGTAGCCTCTTCGTGGATAACATCTACAACATCATCTACAGTGATTCTGCCTAACATTCTTTTGTGGTCGTCAACAACAGGAACAGAAACCAAATCGTATTTCTCAATTATATTAGCCACTTCCTCCTGGTCGTCTTCCGGTTTAACGTAAATCAGGTCTTCTTCCATTATGGAAGTGATCTTGGTATCAAGTGAATTAATCAGTAATTTCTTGAGTGAAACAATTCCAACCAACTCATCGTTGGATTTTAAAACATATATGTAATATATATGTTCAAATTCATCGGCATTCTTTCTCACTTCATCAATTGCATCTTTTACCGTGGCATCTTCCAGGACATAGGCGAAATCGCTCGTCATGATACCGCCGGCAGAGTCCTCAGGGTATTTTAAAAGTTCCTTTACTTCTTCTGAGTCTTCGCGGTCTATATTATCAAGAACATGTTCGGCAATATTTTCAGGTAGATCGCTTACAATGTCAGTTGCATCATCCGTGTCTAGTTCATCAATTATGTCGACAATCTTTTCTTTATCAATCTCATTCAGGATTATTTCGCGAATATTTTCATCGAGCTCGGTTATTACTTCGCTTGCTTCTTCAGTG
>Ga0154609_1027_pt2 | contig 10892 bp, 8 predicted proteins | sample Rifle2008BG13ft_FD_116038 | JGI IMG/M metagenome (GOLD analysis project Ga0154609, IMG submission 116038) | Ignavibacteria bacterium RBG_13_36_8 | reverse complement strand
AAATTTAAGAAAATCCGAGAAGAACGAAAGATAGATAGTAAAGAAAATACTACCAGAGAAACCACATTAAATTTTGCTGGTAGTGTGGAATTTTTTGACAATAAGATTAAATTGAGTGATTTAGAAATATCTTTAACAGTTAAATCAAGTCACGAAGCAATAAAAAAGCTCTTAGAAACAATGAATATCAAAGAGTTAAATGAAGAATGCTTCATTCAGCTCAATCCAAATAATCAAGAACGCTTAGATAAATTTTTAGACAAGGAGGAAAAGGATTGAAAATTTATAAGAAAATCAAACAAAAATTAGGGTTATGTAATCTTTGCTGGAGAAGAGCGCAATATCATTTTGAGTTAGAAGAATATTTTAAAAAAGGAAATAAAGAATTTTTATTTTCTGGAAGAGTTAGAACCATAAAATTTCAATATTGCTATAAACATGCTGAAACTTCAGGGTTCTGTTTAGGATGTGGTTATTTTTTAGCAGGAACAGAAGCCTTTGACTCTTCTACAATAAAAGGATATTGCCAAGAATGTATAGACGAAATTAATTATGATTTAGGCGTTCCAGATCCAAATGAGGAATATGATCCTGAATATATTCCTGAATACTAAAAAAGAAAGGTCGTAAAATGGAGGATTGAAGAACTATGAATAATATACAAAAAACAACAAAATATGTGTGCATTATTTTAGTTAGTTTTATTTTTATTTTTTCTTTTGGGATTATTTATCTTGCAGAAGAAGCTGAGGATCAGGATGAAGCAAAATGTGTGCAATATTTTAAAGAAAATATTCCTACCTTAGAAATTGGTAATATTGCGCTAGAAGGGTTTAAAATAGATTTTCAGGTTATTGATTTGAATAATATAACTGTAGATTTTCTTGAGTATCAGGCTTCAATTAAATACTATTATCTTGATAACAATAATTCATTTCACTCAGTTAATCCTATTTTTATTTTAGAATCTTGGAACCCAAGCTTTATCGAACTAAATTATACTACGAGGATCTTAGGAATTGGATTATATCCTAATTCTTCTCTTATTATCTCAAATATATCCTTAGAATTTTCGGAAACAAATTTTACTTATTATTTCAAGGAATTTCAGTGGAAAAATGTATTAGTAAAAGAAATCTTAAGTTTTTATTTACAAATAAACTTTTATTTAGAAATTCCTGTTCAAGAAGTCCGAGAATTTCTAAATTAAAACTATAATACTTTTTCTTTCTCTTCTTTTTTTTCATTAATTTATATTATATAATAATAAAGAAAAGAATTTTTTATAGGTCCACAATTTTTCAAAAATATTTTTTTTCTTTATCACTTTGAGTTTGGATCCTGAAGTTAAACTTCTTCAAGAAAAAAATCTGGGTTTCAAAAATCTGAAAATTCTAAAGCTTTATAAAAGAATTCTCTGTATATAAAGCAGAATACTCATTTTTGAGTAGGCATATTCAAAACCGAGTATTACCCTTTTTTTAACTAAAATTGAAGGTGTTTTGTTGAAACAAGCCAAAGCAAGACTTTTAAATAAAAAGAATTTTGTTGCTTGTCTTTCGATTGTTTTAATTGGGCTATTTGTGTTAGCTCCAATCGTAAGCCAAGTAAGAGCGGAATCAGAAGAATCCGTATTTGAAGACATAACTTGGGAAGATATCGGAGCTCAAGGATTAATCGACTTTTCTAACGTAACGTATACGTTAGACGGAACAGGTTCCGACGTCTTAGAACGTATTGCAGGACTTGGAGCCTCCCTAGCTTCATTGAATTCTATAAAAGGAATTTCAGGTTTTCGTTTAAACGTAATGATTGGCATTGGGATCTTCCTTCCTGAAACAGGCGCAGGAGCCTCTCTCAATACTAAAAGTCAATCTTTAATTACTTACGACCAACTACGTGAGATTTATGGCATTCCTGCTGTTGGATATGGAGCAGAAACAAACGGAACGACCTCCGACGAGGCGTTTGCCTATGATGAGAAAGCCAAATATGAAACAGGTGACCATGATTTTTCTACTGATTTCGATGATTCAACCGATTGGTATAATGATAACGTAACTACAGCTTGCGCGGCAATCACAATGGATAACGATTATAATTTTTTAAATGAAAGTCTAACGGAAGATACCTACATGGATATTGATACCTATTTCAATAATAAGGGACATTCCGATTTACAAGGACCTCAATCGACCTCTTACGTCGTTGGATATTCAAATCTTGAAGAAGGAGTGATTAACGACCTTCGCGCTTGGATTGCCTGGAATAATTCGGTTGAAATTAATGATGTTGTAATACAAAGTTATAATCTCAGCCAAATGCAGATTTCTTACAATTACACTGAGAATTTCCGCAATCAAATTCAACGTGTGACTGATTATTACGTATATGGCGCGGGTTCGGGTTCCGCGTTAATTTCTGCTGCTTTAGGACTTACATTACCGACTCCTGCGAGTGTTTTAACAAATATTCAAAAATCCGTAACCTCTGCTCAAATTTCTCTGGGAACCCAACTCCAGCAATTCGGTAGCTCGATTTCCAAGACGCTTTCTAATGTCTTAGGTTCCGCAAAATCAACCGCTACCTCTGCAGCCAATACCGTGACTGGATTAATTAAATCAGGACTTTCAACAGGCTCTAATTTAGTGGTTGATATAACTAAAATGGCAGGTGACGGAGTTAAGAATCTTGCTCAAGTCCCTATGAATGTTGCGACCAGTGTTGTCTCAGGAGTTACCAGTATTCTCTCTAATCCTATTATTGTATTGGTTATTATTGGGGCTTTAATCGTCGGTGGGTTTTTCCTCTATAGATACGCCAAAAAGAAAGATATTATCTAAACTCCCTCTTCCTCTTTTTTTTTTGGTTTTAGACTTGAAAAGTGTGAAAAAAGTGTGAAATATGCCTACTCAAATCAGTTCTAAGAAATCCAAAGAAATTGAATTTACAAAGGGTTACTTTTTACGAAAACAAGGAATTTCGTTGGATCCTGCTCATTGGGATATCATTTCCTTTTTGAAATCGTTTTATAGAACCAATAAACTTACTCCGTTCAAGTTTTCAACAAAATTAAAACCGTTTATTGCGTTTTTACTGTTTCAAGAAATTAAACACCTGGAAAAACTCACAGGAATTAAACCGTTGAATGGTCAAAAAATTCCTTTTTTTGAGGACTTTATTCAAGAATATCAACAAATGGAGGCTCTTATTAATGAATATAAAAACCAAATTAAACCAGATTCATAAGAAAAAAAGACGAGGTGTGATTGGATAATGACTGAGACATATAAGAGTAGTCTCTTAGAAGAGACGTTTTTAAATTTTATTAAGGCAAGTTGTGTCTTAATTTCGATTATTGCTGCCTATTTTGTCGGGAGTATTTTAGTTAGTATAATTATACTTAAATCTGAGTTGAATGATGAAATCACAGGCGTTTTTTTATTATCTATTGGATTTTGTATTCCTGGAATTTACTTTCTCGCGCGCATTCTGGGATCTCGGATTGTTATCTCGCCTTTAAAAGAAGAATATGAAGCCCAAGCCAAAGAAACCACTCAGAAAGAATTATCCGACTTAACTAAGACTCTGCAAATTCAAACCAAAGATTTAGGCGCGGCGTTAAGTGTCTTAACAATTGTTAAGACTAAATATGTTTTAATAATTGTGATTTTTTGGTTTGGGTTCTGCATGGGCTTTGTGATCCGAGATATCTTGAATTTTTTAGGTGTATATTTACAGGAGGTCTTTAATCTATGAAAACTCATCTAAAGTTTATGCTCTGTTTTTTTATTTTACTAATAACGTTAGGGTCGTCTTTGAATTGTCTACTACTCTCTTCAAATTTTGAAACTCAACACGATCTTTTGAGTCCAAAAAAATGTGAAGAACCAATTTCAACCATTTCAGAAACATTGATCCCTCCTACTCCCTCAATTCAAGAAGAAATAACTCCTACTTCTAAAGGACAATGTATCAGAGTCGATTATCAATGTCCTTCCTCAATAATAAGACCTACTGATATTTTAAGCTCAGGCATTCCTTTTAGTTTATTAACTTCAATAAATTATCTTGGAAATACCCTAAAGGACGATGGATCAACAGGAAATTTTAATTGTTATACAGCAGGAGCAGCTTATACGAGTAGTATGAATGGTTATTTTCATTTTTCTATTTTTGCAGGAGTGACAGGGACGTTATATTATGAATTCTTTGGGTATGCCTCGTTATCTCCAGCTGATGCCCAAACTTCAACAGCAGATTCCACAAAAACAATAACAAGAGATTATATTAATTCCGAGGGATTTATTGAGTTATTTTTTTGGAATTATTTTGATTGGGGAACACTAAGAATAACAACAACACTATATATTTTAAATTATGTCACTAATATCTATGAAACAATAGCTGCTCCAACGACCACAAAAGCGGGGACAACGGGATTATGGGGAATTTATGTGAATGTGGATGAATTACGTTATGCTCCTATTCCGATTACTAATTATATTCGATCTACTGAGATAAGAGATTCGCCAAAATCTCAGTTTACTCTTGAATTAGCTGAGATTCCCAATTTAAATACTCTCGTAACCATCTATAAACCGACAACTTGGCTTTTCTTACAAATAGAACCCTGTGTTATCACTTCAATCTCTACGGCTTCAGATCTCACCTTTTACAGTTATACTGATTCTTATACTCTTTATTTCAAAGATGATGAACAATTATTCCTAAGTGTGACTGAGTTAACATATGAATTAGTTGATCCCTCATTTGAAGAGGATTGGAGTTACCAATGGCAAAATGGAGGGTATTTACATGGATATCCTTTTAATTCCATTTCTTTAGTCACGTATAACACTTACCATGAAACATCAGCTCTTAAATTAGTAGATGCAGGGGCAGGAACTAATTCATTCTTTTTAAAGAATTTCTTGCCTTACGGGAATGACGCAGGAGTTTATTATGTGCAATTTAAATATTATATAGAAACGGTGACAGGAGCTGCTGGGGTTGTCTATGTAGCCGATTCAGGATGGCCTAGAGAATATTATACGCTCGAATTAATTACGAATCGGTGGATCACGTTCACTGCACGGATGCAGTTTGGAGGACATGGACAGGGAATGGAATCTTGGGTTTTAACCAGTCAAAAAGACGCATTGACCATTTTAATTGATGATTTTCGTCTTTATCAAGAAAATCATGAGGTCTCTTCAATTGAGGGGGAATCCTTCATGGTCGCAGGAATTGAACGTAATATTAAGAATTATTATCCCTTAGAATACGGGATTGTGAATCTTCAGATCCTCGATTCCTTAGATAACGCCATTTTATATCAGAATGCAGTAATTAGTGACGGATATGGCATTTGGTTTGATATCATTAATTTTGTAGATTATCCTGTGTTTTTGAATATTTCAAAGACGTTTTATCTTAAAACTATTGTAATCACAGAATATTCATTAAGTATGGGAACCAGAATGCTTCTACACATGAATGAAGCCTCAGGAACCTCTACTTCAGACTTAACAGACTATAATAATGATGGAACCGTAAATTCAGCAATTTGGTATGAATACGGAGAATTTGGCTATTCTCTGCAAAATGATAATGCTGATGCTAAAAATATTGCAATTCTTGATTCAGCTTCTATTTCTTTAACTACTAATTTTATTCTCCGCTTTTGGTTGTATATAGATGCTTACGCAACATCAGGCTATGATGTCTATCTTTATAAAGACGGATCGTTTGAATTGGCCTATAATTACGCCTCTAATCTTCTTTATTTCAGTGGGGGGACTTGCAATTTACAATGTGCGCCTCCCTCAATTGGAGAATGGCATAATATTATCATTACGTTCTCCTCAGGAAGTTATAGTCAAGCAAATATGTATCTTGATTTTGAATTAGTCTCCTATGATACCTCTCCCGGAACGATAACTGATACAGCTAATCCGCTCTATTTAATGGATAAATTGGGCTTCCAATATGGAGCAAATGCCATAATCGACGAGGTTGAGTTAAAATCTCTCAATTATATGACAATGCAAGATATCTTAACTATTACCTCATTTTCTACTTTTCAATTAAATTCCGAAGTGGTTGAAATTCATTTTGCCTCCAATTATGCATTCTGCACCTCTCCTCTCAATTCTTTCCTCTATTATGCTTATTTGGATAATCAATTTATTTCAAATTTTGCAGATTTAGAATTTATTGAGTTAAATTCAACGATTGGAACCCATAATTTAACTGTGATTCCCTACTTTGATTCTCTTCTTAGTGATTCCTTAGTAATTTTCTTAGGTGATCCTGTAACAAGTTTTTATGCTGTGACCTTAGGCGCTTGGCAATTTACGAACCTTCAACTCGATATCTCGGATTTTTATATTCAATTTACCTTTGCGACCACTTGGAATAATCTCTCCGCCTCAATTTATGAAAATGGGACTTTACAAGGATCTACCAATGAAAATGAGGTCTTTATTTACGCTCGGAATACTACTTATGATATTACGCGCAATATTACGATTATAATCGAGGATATTAGCCTCCAATATTTCTATAAAAACGCACCTGCGCCTCTGGAAGATGATTGGCTGTTTACTGATTTGTATTTTAATGTTGGTGGCTATTATATCGAATTTGAATTTCAAACAAGCTGGAATAATCTCTCCGCCTCAATTTATGAAAATTCAACGCTTAAAGGTTCGGTAAATGAAAGCATTGTGTTTAGCTATGAGCGTAATACCCAATACGATATGAGTTTGAATGTTACGATTCTCATTGAAGACGTTATTTTAACGTATTGGTATAAGAATGCACCTGAATCACTCCCTGAGACTCCCATTTATTCCGTATATTTTTCTTATTGTGACGGGGTCGGTTTAGGTTTAGAATTCAGTAATTTTAAATTATATGTCAATAATTCTCGGCAATACTCCCAATCTCTTGAGGTCGAAAATAACACATTATTAATCTTAGAGGTCACAGATTACTTTGATGTATCACTCTTTACTCAGAATTATACGATTCTGAATAATACGGAGATTACGATTATTCTCGATATTTATGAGGTGATTTTCAGAAACAATAATACCCAATTTGAAGCAATTGTCTCGATTGGGCGCGGAACCCAAATCTTAAACTTAACCGTCGCACCTGAAGGCGCAATTTCCCATAGATTTACTGAGGGAGAATATTTGATTGAGATTTATTATAATGTCAAAGAACAACCTGCTTATTCGGATCCTGCCATTTTTAACGTTGGCGTTCATTCATTTTCCACTCAGAACCTACGAATTGGCTCCAAGCTGCAATTATTAGATTCTACCAGTAAATTAAAAACTAATTTAAATTCTAATATTGTAGATGTAGGTGGACCGACTTATGAACCACCTTTGATTTTTCAAATTCTCCAACAATTCGGTTTTGCCGCGATTGTGATTACATTTATCGTCGCAATTATTGGCGCTGTGATTGCGGTTGGCATTCGAGAAGGTTGGTGGATTGTGAAAGCTAAGACGTTCAATAAAGGACCTGAAGATTCTCTGATTGTGTCGAATAATCTCGAAGCTGAGGAAGATCGACTTGATACGAATCAAAAACGGGAGAATTTGAATAAAACAAAACATAAGAGTAATTTCTCGCTTTTCTATCCACAACGCCGCGAAGCGAAAGAAAAACGAATTTCTACCATGAATCGAGTTAAAGACACGTTACGGAGGTAACCAAACCCATGAAATTTCTTAATACGAGATATAAGGATCCTGAATTACTCGATTTGGAACGCGGCCAAGTCTCAGAATTCATTGATGATTCGCGTTGGCAAGAGTTAAAACCTCGCGCGAAGAAAATAGCTTCGTATGTGACCTTACAGCTGCTTCTCCAGGATGGGCGCAAAATTGCGACGGAAGGACCGCTTTATCTCTATAAAACAACTTATATCTCGTCGGATCCTGAAGTAAGCGAAAAAATAACCAAGAATGGTAAAACAAAGACGCTTGAAACTAACAATAACTCCGAGAATTATAAAATAGATCTGTATATTCAACGTATGTCTAATACTAACCAGCTCGTCGCGTTTGAGGTTGGGGTTCCGTTACGCCAAGACTTAACGCGTTTTTGCTCCCGAAAACGCATGTCCTCCATTCGCCAAAACTCTATTCGTTCTCAACCAATCTTGATCTTGGCGCTCGCCTACGCCATAGTGTTAAACTTCATTCAATTTCTACCTTACTTTGGCATTCAGATTAATTACTCGGATTGGTGGTTTGTGATGTTAAACACCTTCGCCATAACGTCGTTGATCTGGTTCGGGTATTCCGAGATTATCCGTGAGGGTTATTATGCGGCATTGGTAGAATTAGATCATACGCGCCTTCTCTTGAGTTTAAATGTGCATCAGGAGGTAATGGGAAAAGCCTTGAAAAAAATCTCGGTAAAGCGTACCTTAGACGTTTTTAGATGTCAAATTTTCTACTCTGATACCATGCACCTCGAAGCATTGAATTGGAAACCGCAAGAGCTCGCGGAATTACTTAAATTTGAGAATAAAACGAAGATTCAGGAATTAACGAACGAAAATACAGCTCTTAATGCAGGAATGGAACAGCTCAAACAACAATTAGACCAAACGCATTCCCATCTTGAGGCCGGAGAGAAACGGATTCGCCAAGCTATGCGAGAAGGTTTTATTTTACGGGGTAAATTTGAAAAAGAAGATATTTTCCAAGATCAAAAAACCCTCTTTCAGAGCATTGTTGAAGCAGGAATCCTCAAATGGCTTTTTATCTTATTATTCCTCGTTGTGTTTGGTTATTTATTTATTGTCTACCTTCTGCCAATGCTTTCGGGTTTTGTGTTTCCTGGAATGCCTGAAATTTCCTTAGGGTGGCAAATTATTATTTTTGCCTGTATTCTTTTTGGAATTGCTTTCGTATTGTTGATTTTAGCAGCCAAAATTTTTAAGGTGACGTGAAAAAACAATGGGTAAAGATGAGAAGAAAGACGGAAATCCGCAATTAGCGGTTATTAATTCGCTTTTAGAGGATCAAAAAACATTAGATTTCAATGTTGAGATCCTGATGCAAGGCGAATTTCTCGGAAAAGACGCGACAACGGATAACACTGAAAAAAGCATTAAATTTAAGGTCGAAAATCTTCCTTTGAGGCATAAGGCCTTCATTCAAATTATGCGACGTGATAACTATTATCGGAATTTGCGAAAAAGTATTCTTTCTACCCTCCATTGGATCGTAGGTCAAGCGCGAGAGGCGTTTGAGCTAGGCGAGGTGGAGAATGCCCTCGAATTAACGCTCTGTTATGAAAGCAAAATGCAAGAGATTTTTCAGGAATGCTACCCGAATCATGTAGAATTCACCAACAAAATTTTAGAATCGGTAAGTAAAATGCGAATTATTCCTATGCAAGGCGGCTTTGGAAAAGTTCCTGGCTATGGCGAGATATTAGGGCAGGATAGCATCTAATGATCGAAAATGATGAAGAAATTATAGATAATATCGAGGTAGATCCGAAAAACAAGGAATTAAAGAATGCCCTCTCAATTATCGACCAATTTCACACTCGCCCTCTGAAAAGATTAGAATATGAGCTCAAAGCATCTTTACAATTAAAGGGACATGCTCATTTGCTTTGGCGAAGGGCATTGTTCCGCTCTATATCAAAATATATTATTTGGGAGATCGAATACTCTCTCAAAGATGATTCATTCATTATTTTTTCGTTTTATGGGTTACAGGGTTTAGGTAAATCCACACTTATTTTTGCAATTGCCTTATTACAAGTGAAAATAACCGAAGAAATCGTTAATATAACTCCGAAAGTTTGGTTATGCTGGTCTTTAGACGAGGTCACCAAAACGATTGACAAAGCGCACGAATACGATATTATTATCTTAGATGAGCAGGAGGAAACATCAGGCGAAGATTCCAAGATTATCCAAGCCCAAGTCTATAATATCAGTGAAACGATTCGAGGCAAACATATTTCTCTTTATTTCGTGAGCATTAGGCTCAAAGGCTATGAAAAAGTAAGTTATTTTGTGCTTCAAGCATTAGAAAAAAATACCGAGAAAGAGATGGGAAAAGTAATGATTCTTTCAAACGAATTACTCCCATTGGGAATTGCAAATATCTCTGTAAAACCGTTTTTACGGAATACAGAATTACGAGAATACTATAAACAACGAAAGAAAGAATTTCTGAATTCCGTTCAACAAAGGCGAGGGTTTTCACTTACGGAATTAGACGAAGAACGGATCCAAGACGATTTAACAAAAATCAATGATAAAGCGCTCTCTATATTTGGCGATTTACCCAAAAGCGAATGGAAAAAGACGTTTATTAAGACGATTATTCGACTAACGGGAATTCCAGGCTCGAAAAACTATTTAGAGCATTTGACAAATCTCATGTTTTTAGACGTGATTAAAGAAAAAGTCAATTCTAACTCCAATTTGAGAAAAAACTCCGAATTTGAGGAGGAAGAGGATCACAAAATCAAGGCAAATGGGGACTTTAATTCTTACTTTTTTGAAGAAGCGAAAAAAGCGCTTTTAACAACAGGGATTTTTCCGAGTCCTGAAAAAGCCCAACGCTACCTCCTGTATTATCTCAGTGGAAAAAAGATCACCTGGGAGGAGGTCTCAGAAATCAATCATGAAAACGAATTAGCGGATTCCATTCGTAAATATGTTGCCGCAAGACGAAAGAAGGCAACGCATGTCTTGGCTTCGGTTTTAGAAGCCTCCATTACCGCTTTCTTGAATCAACAAATTTTGAGCGAACCATCTTCATCAGATCCTCCCATCCAATTTCAGACGGGAAAGGGGAAGGAATATTGTGATTGTGTCTTGGGCAAGTGTCCAG
>Ga0154609_1116_pt1 | contig 10936 bp, 9 predicted proteins | sample Rifle2008BG13ft_FD_116038 | JGI IMG/M metagenome (GOLD analysis project Ga0154609, IMG submission 116038) | Ignavibacteria bacterium RBG_13_36_8 | reverse complement strand
AATGATGTTTGGATAGCCGGGGGCTTAGGGCATACGGGTGGATATAAAACGAGTGAGTTACTTCATTTTAACGGCGATGAATGGGAGAGTTTTGAATTTGAAACCAGAAGCGAATTGATTGATGTGTGGGGAACCTCTCTAAATAATTTATGGGCTTGCGGGGAAGGAGGTATAGTTTTTCATTTTGATGGAAGTATTTGGCAGATTGACACAATTAAAATATCAGTTGAGGAAGGAAGAGGATATTTCCTGAAAAACATTATTGAATTAAACGGGATACCATATGTAGGCGGCTATAAAAACATGCCTTTAGTTCAGTACTTTTTTAAGAAAGAGATAAACTCATGGATTACGATGGACTCAGCTGAAAGTGATGAAGGAGTTATTAAATGGGGAGGGGCATTGTTTTATTTAAGTAGTGAAAAGCATTTTTACTCAACGGGTAGCGGCGGTTTATTTGAATATATAGATGGTAATTGGGAAAATATTTTCTATTTGGATACTGGTATTTACGGTATCTATGAGCTTGTAAAAAACAAATATCTTATGGCAGAATTTAGGGGAAAAATATATTTATATGAAAACGGAGCTTTTGAAAGCATTTATAGTTTTGATGAACAAATTGGATTGAAGGAATTATGGGGAAATGAAAGAGAATGTTTTGTGGTTGGACAGATTCAAAACAGCACAGTAATTCTGCGCGGTAAGTAATTAAAAGGGAAAGCTGCCGGTAACAGCTTTCCCAGGGTGCAAACAAGAACTTTTGGTAATGAGGAAAATAAAATGAAAAACTTGAAAAAGAATCTCAAACCTGTATTAGGAGTTGTAACAATCCTTTCAGTTGTAGTTTACTGTTCCAGCCCTACCGAAACTTTTGTGAAAGACCCAAGAGATTATTCTTGGTCAGTTGATACAATAAAGAACGAAGATCAAGGAGCATTACAAACAATGCTACAGTCAATATGGGGAAGTTCTCCAAATGATGTATATGCCTGCGGGCACACGGATATAGGCCCGGAAATTTATCACTATGATGGAGAAAATTGGAGCGCTATTGATTTGAGGGATTATGGATTAAAAAATGGAATTTGCAACAAAGTGTTTGGATTTTCTGAGAATGACGTATGGATAGCCGGAGGATTAGGTCATGGTTATATCGGTAACCGGTATATCAATAGTAACTTGATTCACTTTGACGGCAGTGAATGGGAGAACTATGAATTTGAAACGAAGAGTGAATTAACAGACGTATGGGGCACAAGTTCGGAAGATTTGTGGGCATGCGGAAGGAATGGATTGGTTATACATCGTGAAGGTCAAGTTTGGGATTTCGATACAGTATCTATCGAACAAATATATGGTGATTATGAGTTATACCTTTATAGCATAAGAGAGTTTAACAGCGAAGTATTTGTTGTGGGTTATAGGTATCCTGATCCTTATTATTTAGTAAAGAGAACAAACGGTAACTGGATTGTAGTTGATTCGGTTGAATCGGGGAATGAATATACTTATGGAACAACAGGTTTATTCGTTAGCAAAGAAAATAAATTTTATTCTCACGGTTATAAAGGTTTGTTTAAGTATACAGGCAACACTTGGGAAAAAATAATAGCAGTTAGTTCATCAGTATCGGGAATGGTAGAATTTGCCAAAAATAAATTATTAGTGAGCGAGTTTAGTCATAATTTGTATTTATTGGAAAACGATAGTTATGAAGTAATAAAACAAACGGAGTCCGATTATATTCATTTTACAAACGTCTGGGGAAATAACGAAGAGTGCTTTGTTTTATGCTTGGATCTTAGCGTAAATTGGGGAGGAACACTCGTATATCATGGTAAGTAAATAAGAGTTGGGGTGGCTGCCGGAACAGCCCACCCCGGGGTGCAAACAAGAACTTTTGGTAATGAGGGAAATAAAATGAAAAACTTGAAGAAGAATCTCAAACCTTTAATAGGAGTAATAACAATCCTTTCGGTTGTGATTTATTGCTCCAGCCCAACGGAACCCTGGGTAAAAGATCCGCGAGATTATACCTGGACGGTTGACACAATAAGAAGTATGGAGCCAGGCGCATTACAAACTATGATATCCTCTGTATGGGCGAGTTCACCGAGCGATGTATACGTGTGCGGTTTTGTAGATATAGGTTCAAATATCTATCACTATAATGGTGAAAATTGGGAAGCGATAGATCTAAGAGATTATGGATTGAGTAAGGGATATAGAAACAAAGTTTTTGGTTTTTCCGGGAATGATGTATGGATAGCCGGCGGATTAGGTCATGGTTATGTTGGGAACAGGTACGTAAACAGTGACTTGATCCACTTTGATGGCAGTGGATGGGAAAATTATGAATTTGAAACAAGATCGGAATTATTTGATGTATGGGGCCCTAATCCTAATGACATCTGGGCATGTGGTTTTGGAGGAATAATTATTCATTATGACGGACAGAGTTGGGAATTCGATACCCTCAATACTGCGTTTTTGAATGAGGGAGAACAGTTTTTCCCGTACAGTATTAGAAAGTATAATAATGCATTGTATGTTGTCGGATACAGATATCCAAACCCATACTATCTTTTCAAGAAAGAAGACGGAGATTGGGAAGTAATAGATTCGGTAGAAGGTGGGAGGGATGAGTACTGTTTCGGTACTTCGGGATTGTTTGTGAGCAAAGCAAATGATTTTTATTCTTATGGCTCTTATGGAATTTTTAGGTATAACCATGGTGCGTGGGAGAAGATTCTACAAGTGAATTCAATGGTTGGTAATATGGTGGAATTTACGAGAGATAAATTTTTAGCAACTGAGTTTAATGACAATTTGTATTTGTTGGAAAACGGGAGCCATGAAATAATAAAACAAACAGGTGCTGAGGACATACATTTTGTTAATGTTTGGGGAAACAACGAAGAATGTTTTGTAACAGCCTGGATGTATCGAGGAGGAATTATTACCACGCTTGTTTACCATGGGCAATAAATAAGAGTTGGGGTGGCTGCCGGAACAGCACACCCCGGGGTGCAAACAAAATTAATAGACAGCGGGTTAAAAACCCACTCTTGTTTGCACTCCTATTATAATAATAAATATCAAAAAATAATAGGAGGTAATATGAGAAAGTTTTTATTTTTTGCCATCGCAGTGTGGATTATTTCATCCGGAATAATTCACCCTCATCAATATGAATGGAGGTTCATAGTAAAGAATTCTTCTCAACAGTGGTGTGCGGTTCATGTCGACCTGTATCGATATTATTCTTCAACTAAAACAACAAGCTTTCTCTATCATAATGATACGAAAACGTCAGCACAGTGTGATTGTAATGGAGGTTGTGATATTAACGATCAAGGTGATGGTGGAAGCGAGTGTCCTAATGTAAAAATGTGGAATACTTTAGAATTTTCGGGCGATTATGTGGTTTATCTCGTTGTAATGGACGAAGAATATTACTGTTTACTAAAAGTACCTGATGCAGATGAAGGAGCAGATTTTGAATTTCATTATAATCCCGTCACTCATGATCTTGGATTGGAAAGTAATCAACGAAATGCTGAAATTCTTGATGAAGGAGTATATACTGAATACAGTTTCACAATTCAAAATGATTTTGGAGGCGGATTAGGAGGAGGTAAGCTCAAACTTGGCAATCAGGATAGCCTATCCTCACCACAGTATCCGGAATATGGAAGCTGGACGTGGTCTCGTACAGCTACAGCGTATAATTATCAAATTATACAAGGTTTTAAAAGAGAATTCACAGAATGGCAAAAAGGTCTTATAAACAAATCCTATAATTTAGCTTTTACTCTTGATAAAGAGGATAATATTATATATACAGCTAAATTTAATCCGCTATATACGGTCACAATCCAAAATGAGTTACCGGGATATGGGAATAGCGGTAACATAACTGTTGAAGGTAGTCCTGAAAGTTCCCCTTTCAGTCTTGATGTTGTACAAGGAGAGGATTTTACAGCAGCAGGTATTACCCTAACAATCGATAATGTGCAATTTACTTTTGATGAATGGTACAAAAACGGTTCCCCAACTCAAGAAACTTCACCTTTCGAACCGTCCGGTAATGATACATATACAGCATTGTATAATGCAAAACCTCAAAGCTGGTCCAGGCAGTTAACAAGCCCAAGTGATGTGGGGGAATTAATAGAGTTAAATTGGAATGAGCATCCTTGCAGTTTAGTATCCTACAAAATTTATAGAAAAGTAGGAAGTTCAGGCACTCCTGTATTTTTAGCTAGCGTTGCTCATGGTGTTGGGGAATGGACGGAATCTGATTACGTTAGATCGGGCAGTACTTCCGATCCTTTATTGCAATATGATGTAAGGCCTTATTATTCTCTTACAACAACAGAGGGTGATCCTAATTTTGAAAATGTTGCATATGGTTATATTGAAGCTTCAATTCAACAAACAGATGCCGGCTTACAGGCAGCAGTTGCGGAAGAGATAAATACAAATTACTACATAGGCAGTTATCCAAATCCATTCAATCCCCAAACAACAATAAGATACAGCCTCCCGGCAGCAGGGTATGTTAGTCTGAAAGTATATGACTCAATTGGAAAGGAAATTGTTGAATTGGTAAATGAAGTAAAAGAAGCGGGAAGTTATTCGGTTGTTTTTGACGGTACGGATTTGGCAAGCGGCATTTATATATATTCAATTCAAGTAAATGATTTTCTTCAAAGTGGGAAATTGTTATTATTGAAATAAGATAATACTGCGGAGAAAGAAAAAATTTTTATTGGGAGAAGTGCTTTAGGTAAAATTGGGAAAGCCAACCTCTCCCATTTTTAACCTAAATAGTTACAAAGTAACCTCTTCAAAAGATTACTCTACATTTCTTTTCATTCTTATAAATTATGAATCAATAATTACCTTGTTATCCTGCCGAATATTTGTCAATTTGAATTAGAGAATCTAATCGTAAAAATAACATTTGAGATTAATATGATCAAAAAACAACTTTATCTATTGTTATCAATGTTATCAGTAGTTTTCATTAGTTGTTCGGATAGTTCATCAACAGGACCGGAATCGACGGATTATATCCTGCAAATTATTCAATCAGTCAACCTTGATTCATTAACAAGTTATGTAGGTTCTTTATCAGGGGAAACACCCGTAAATATTAATGGCCAAACTTACAATATCGCTTACAGGAATAAAAATTATCCCGGCAATGATATCGCTGCTAATTATATTCAACAGAAATTTCAACAATTCGGTTATACTGTAGAAAATCAAAATTTTTACACAACTGGAAGGAATATTTTAGCAAGAAAAGAGGGAACATCAAATTCGAATTCCAAATATATAATTTGTGCTCACTACGACGATATGCCCTATGAACCGGTTGCACCCGGAGCAGATGATAACGCAAGCGGTGTAGCTTGTGTACTTGAAGCCGCGCGAATTTTATCGCAATACACTTTTGAATATGATGTTATGTTTGCCCTTTGGGATGAAGAGGAACAAGGTTTAGTCGGCAGCCGTTACTATGCGGGCATCGCTAGAAATAGTAATGAAGAAATAAACGGTGTTATAAATCTCGATATGATATCGTGGGAGAGGAACGGTGATAATCTTGTTAAAGTACAGGAGAATGCCGATAGGTCCGCTGATTTTATCGGGGGGATGCTTATAGATGTTATTCAAAGATACCATCTTCAAATTGAAGCTGATACTGTTCATATCATTTCAGGCTCGGATCACAGATCGTTTACAGAACAGAATTACCCAGCCATTCTTATGATAGAGGATTACACTAGTGATTGGAACGCCAACTATCATACTCCGCAGGATATTCTGAGCGAAATGGATCTAACATATTTTCACGAATGTTCTAAAGCTGCAATCGGTACGCTTGCTAGACTTATACAGATTGTCGGTAATTAGTTTTTGCTTTAGGTGTTTTTAAAAAAAGGACCGCCAAGAAGGCGGTCTTTAATTAACATTACAAGACAATTTTTAGTATTTACCGAATCCAGGTCCAACCGGACTGATATATGAAGCACCGTGATCTCCCGTGCATGGATCGTTACTAATTTCCTGAATAATTGCAAACTCACCCCAGATAGTCGGACCAATTTCTTCACCGTCTGAAGTATACCAATATCCGTTTTCTAAATATGCGTCTGCAGGCGCGGCAACAATTTTACAAAAGTAATTCCATTGACATTCTTCACCGGTGCTGTTTAAATAAGTACCGGACATATGATTTGTTAACCAAGCTCCCGAACCTATATAACTATTAAATCCAAAGTGTCGGTCTAACAGTCCATCACCATCGCAATCTTTGTTCGAAAGCCAAGCATCATTCCATTTCATTGCCAACTTATCATCTTTATAGGGCTGACACCAAGCCGCGTCCCTGTAAGCATCACAGTAGTAACCATTAAACATGTGAGCCTGATAGTTATAGCCCCACTCATCGTACCCTACCGTTATTAATTTTCCGTCGGAACTGTAGAGTGTTCCATCCTGAATGGTTGTGCATTCACCGCCTCCTTTTTTGGAAAGCTGGTTTGGAGAATCGGTTGATTGAGTTAGCACGGATTGATCTTGCTGACAACTAAAGATTAATACAATCGAAAAGAGTAAAGTAATGAGCAATACTAATGATTTCCTCATAACACCCTCACTTATTTTTATTTATTATTTCTAGAGTTACTGAAGCGTGTATAACATATGGATAATATTAAAAAACATCAACCATCCTTCTAAGGATAAAAATCTAGTTTTACGGGAAGTAGGTATGTTTTTGAAGGATATGTCAAATTATGGAGGTTTGTTTTCCAACAAGTTATGTGACATTAATCACACGAGACCACTAAAATTAATTACGCTTTTGCCAAATTATTGAGCGTGTCTGTTGGATCAATTAAATGGAATATAGGAAGATGTGTATTTAATACATGCTTTAAATTCACAGATGCATAAAGATGCATTTGGTATGTATGCAAGGATGATCGAGATAAGGAGAACTGATAATAATTTGTGACTCTCAAAAATCGTCGTCAAGACGATCTTTTTGTTTTTCTCCCTTTGTAAGTTATGGGTTGAGTTTGGGAAGTGGGTTGGTTAATTTAAATAAAGATTCCAGTCGAATAGTTCTTTTCTCCTGTTTCGCGTTTTTGTATTTGTGATTGACTAAACTCAATTAAAAATAAATTGCCTCTCTAGATATTAAAGGAATTATCACAATTTTAAACAGGAGAAAAAATGTCCGAAGAAACCGAACAAGTAACAGCACAAACAGAAGAAGTTGTCGGTCCGTCCGGCATTGGGGGATGGTTGATTCTTCCAGCTATTGGATTAATTTTAAGTCCTTTTCTCACGATTAGTACTATTGCGACAGATATCGATTATTTGGATTCCTATTCGAGGTATGAGGGATTGGTAACCGGTGAGTTGGTTATACTATGTGTTTTATTAATCTTTCAGATATTTGTTGCGGTTAATTTCTATAGGAAGAAAAAGTCTGCACCGAAACTTATGATCTATCTGTTAGGCTTTAATGCGGGTATTAATGTTTTATTATATCTATGGGTTATTGGGGAGCTGGGAGAGGCAACTACAGAAATTACTACCGGATTGCTTAGAGGTATAGCTGTAGCAGCAGTATGGATACCATATTTCCTAAAATCGATTCGTGTTAAAAATACTTTTGTGAAAGATTAAAAAAAACGTTTTAATAAGAAGTAAAACCTTTAAAAGCATTCTCTGCGCGATTCCTTGTGCTTTTTACGTGATAAAGTTCCACGTAGAGCCCGTAGAGAATCAAAAGTTATTATTTAATTGAATTTTGATTAATATATAAATAATTTCAACAGTGAGTTTGCAATTAAAACTAAATAATCATGAATTATATTTACAAGGGTTTTACATCCCTTAGGTGATGAACCTAAGATTAACTGCCTACTTCCCATTGAGGTTGAGGCAGTTTTTTTATTATGGCTAATAAAAAAGCAATATTATATATCGATGGTTTCAATTTATACTTTAGTCTTAAGGTGAGAGATCCTGGCCAGAGGAGTAGATATTAGGTATATAGGTAACATTACAATGATAGATTCTTTATTAAATTTTTTTTGTTGGATTACATTTTAACAAAAAGACAGGGAATACAATGCCAGAGAAATTCGACTGGCTAATGCTTGAAAAGCGGTTTAACGACCTAGAAACTAAAATGAAGGGTGCAAGAGTGGATGTACAGCATGGTAGTGTTCCAGAAGAATGGAGAGTTGCTGGGTGTCCCAATGAAACATTGCAAGAATTCTACTGTTTATCAAATATTGCTGGTAACAAATTATTGCAAGTTTTGGAAAAACGTAAAGAGCAATTTAAAGAAATTTGCAACGAACCAGATCCAGTTAAAAGATGGTTTAAAGGAATTTGGCACATTGGTAAAAATTATGATATCGATTATATAGGAGAGCAATTGGATGCGGATGGGCAAAGTATGGGTTCTATTTTCATGGGTAGGATTGATAATATTGCAAAATCATCAGCACTGTTTTGCCTAGAGTTGGAATCATTGTTTCCTGAGAGGGAAGAAATTGCAAATAGAACTGAAGCAAATAAAACATCGTCAAAATTATGGAGCGATTATGCAAAGCCAATCATTATTGGAATTCTTGTCGGTATTATTACTGCTTTAATATTGTCAATAATATAATTTCTATTATTTGGCACCTTCCTTTCTCTCAATATTCCCGCAAGATTTTATTATATTTACACTTTCAAAAATCATTTCAAGGTAAGTTAAAGTGGGCAATAAACCGAACACGAATAATGTAATCGAGAAAATAGTATCTCTTGCAAAGAGGAGAGGATTTGTATTTCAATCGAGTGAAATATACGGAGGGCTGAACGGTTGCTGGGATTACGGTCCCCTGGGCGTTGAACTTCTGAATAATGTAAAACAGGAATGGTGGAAGGCAATGACTTACCGTGAAGACGTGGAAGGACTCGATGCCGCCATTTTGATGCATCCAAAAGTTTGGGAAGCTTCCGGTCACGTGGAGAACTTTACCGATCTGATGATAGATTGCAAGCAATGCAAAGCACGTTTTAGAGTTGATACTCTCGGTGAATCGACCGCCGATAAGAAAAAAGAGAAGGCTATTAAAGCATTGGAAGAAACTGTTCAAACCGATCCCGGGAAACAGACCGCGCTGAAAAATATTTTTGAAGCTCATTCGGAGATTGAAGATAGATTCGAGACAATTCTTGAAAACAGCAATTTGGCTTTCGATTTGTTGGCGCAATTAAACTGTCCGAACTGCGGAACGCAAAACTCGTTTACCGCACCGCGTAAATTCAATTTAATGTTCAAAACATTTCTCGGATCGGTTGAGCAGGAAGGAAATGTAATTTATCTCCGTCCGGAAACTGCACAAGGTATCTTCGTTAACTTTTTAAATGTACAGGGCGCAAGCCGGCAAAAGCTTCCGTTTGGAATTGCACAGGTTGGTAAAGCATTCCGCAATGAAATCAACACTAAAAACTTTTTATTCCGTACACGTGAATTTGAGCAGATGGAAATGCAGTATTTTATCAAACCGGCGGACGATCAAAAATATTATGAGTATTGGAAAGAGCAAAGAATAAATTGGTTCAAATCACTTGGAATGACTCCGAACAAATTGCGTTTTCATGATCACCAGCTGGAAAAGCTCGCCCACTATGCTAAATCTGCAGTTGATATCGAGTATGAATTTCCGTTTGGTTGGGGAGAGATAGAAGGAATTCACAACAGAACAGATTTTGATTTGAGCCAGCACGAAAAATATTCCGGCAAAGCACAAAAGTATTACGACGAAGAGACTAAAGAAAAATTCATTCCATACATAATTGAAACTTCGGCAGGTGCCAGTCGTTCATTCATGGCATTCTTCGTTGATGCTTACTACGAAGAAGAGGTTAAAGGTGAAATGCGTTCGGTTCTCAGGTTTCATCCTAAATTGGCGCCGATAAAAGCAGCAATTTTTCCGTTGGTAAACCGCGATGGTATGCCGGAAATTGCACGAAAAATTGAAACGGAATTGCGTCCTTTCTTGCGAGTGTTTTATGATGATAAAGGCGCTGTCGGTCGAAGATACCGCAGGCAGGATGAAGCAGGAACTCCTTTTTGCATAACGGTTGATACACAAACATTGGAAGATCAAACGGTAACCGTGCGAGACCGCGACTCGATGGAACAGGAAAGAATTACCATTGATAAACTTTTGACTTATCTGCTGGAGAAATTGAAATAGGATTTGGCTTCTAGTTACTGGTTTCTCGTGGCTAGTTGTTGTATTTAATACCGAATGTTAAATGCCAGCCTCTTAAAAGAGCATCATTTATAAGATAGTTTTCGTTGAAGTAACCTGCTCTAAGTGAAAGTTCTGCGCTTGGTGAAAGTTCATATGCAATTTTTATATAAATGTGATTTTCCGAATCGATTAATGAATAAGCTGGTTTTGAATTGGTCAGCTCAGTATTTATTTTTCTCAAGTTATAATCAGCCATCAAAAAAAAAGACCACTTATCATCAAGCAACTTTCCTGTTACCAACCTCAACCAATGTTCGTAGGGAAAATCTGTAGTAATGTTAGATATGTGTGTAAGAAATCTGTAATCGACTTTTAAAATAAAATTTTTAAGATGATTGAATCCTATCTGCGGTCCTAAGCGCCAACCGGTGTTCTTGCCTACATTCGTAATTACATATCTTTCAATATAAAATCCGTAGTTGAATTGAGAGTATAAATCGAATTGATGAAATAGTTTGTTGTCGAGAAAAATTAAATCGGCTTTTTGATCAATATCGTTATCGATGTCCTGGTATGCAAATCCGATTATAGACTGTATAGGTAATGACTTGGTCATCCTCCAATTAAATGTTGACTGCAAA
>Ga0154609_1140_pt6 | contig 11070 bp, 6 predicted proteins | sample Rifle2008BG13ft_FD_116038 | JGI IMG/M metagenome (GOLD analysis project Ga0154609, IMG submission 116038) | Ignavibacteria bacterium RBG_13_36_8 | reverse complement strand
TGATAAAATTCCTTATCGTCTCCCGCATTCCACCCGAGAAGAGCTACGAAATTCAACAAAGCTTCTCTCAAATACCCTTTAGCTTTGTAATCTTCGACTGCTACATCGCCTTGCCGTTTGCTTAGTTTTGATTTGTCAGGATTTAACAGTAATGGTAAATGAGCAAATACCGGGCGTTCCCAGCCAAAGCAGTCATATAACAGAACATGCTTTGGTGTGGAAGAAAGCCATTCTTCTCCGCGTATAACGTGGCTGATTTTCATCAAATGGTCATCAACTACGTTTGCCAGATGATAAGTTGGGTAGCCATCGCTCTTTATCAAAACTTGATCGTCAACGGTGTCGCTGCTAAACTCAACCCTTTCGCGGACGATGTCTTCGAATATAATTTTCTCACCATGTTTAACATTTAATCGGACGACGTGCGGCGTTCCATTGTTTAATTTTTCAGTTACCTCTTCCGGAGTTAAGTTAAGACAGTGCTTATCATACATTGCCTGCGGGAGTTTTAGTTTTTGCTGTTCTTCACGCAAGGTTTGTAATCTTTCAGGAGTACAGAAACAGTAATAGGCATTATTTTGTAAAATCAAATTATCAATGTGTCCCTTATAAATATCCAATCGTTGGGACTGTATGTATGGTCCATATTCATATTCTTTGTTCGGACCTTCATCGTATTCCAAACCAATCCACTTAAGAGTATCAATAAGATTTTCTACGGCTCCTTCTACGTAACGTGAACGGTCTGTATCTTCAATTCTTAAAATAAATTTGCCATTTTGTTTTTTTGCAAAAAGATAATTATACAAAGCCGTTCTTAATCCTCCAACATGAAGATAACCGGTAGGGCTAGGTGCAAATCTTACTCTTACTGTACTCATTTTCCCTCAATCTTAATGGTTTCGAAGTACAAATATACAAAATCCTATAGCTCCAAGGGTTATACATTGGTAGGTGATAGAAATGATTCTGATTATAAGTGACGCAGCATATACTTAACACTTATTTTTCTTTTGTAGTATAATATTTTACTTTTTCTATGAATTCCTTACTGTCAATAGGTTTAGGAATGTAATCTGTAGCGCCTGCTTCAAGACATTTCTCTCTGTCGCCTTTCATGGCGAAAGCAGTAAGAGCTATAATCGGAGTTTCTTTATATTCCTTTACCCCTCTGATTTTTTCCGTAGCCTCAAATCCGTTCATGATAGGCATCTGCATATCCATCAGTATCAAATTAAATTTTTCCTTCTTAACCATATTCAATGCTTCTTCACCATTTTCAACTACAACTACATTCTCAAAACCGTTTTTCTTTAAAAGTCGGGTAACAATTATTTGAGAGTGTTTGTAATCTTCGGCAAGGAGGATTTTGATTACGTCAGTTTTCCACATAACCTCATCAACTGATGGGGGAGTTTCGTATCTATTTATCATAGAGTCGATTGTTGTAGCAAGATCTTCAATGTTAACGCTTCTTTTATCTAGCAATTCTTCGAACAAACCGTCAATTTTATACAAATCTTGTTTATAACTTTCTTTACCTGTATAGATTATTATTGGGAGCTTTACGAATTTTGAATCGCTTTTAATGAGTTTTATCAATTCAATTCCATCTAACTCGGGCATATCAAGATCTATGATAGCAAGGTCAACATCTCCGTCCTTAATTTGATCCATCACTTTTGTCGAATCACTTTCGGCAATTGCATAGTAGCCTGCAGTTTCAATAGCTTGTTTAATTAGATTTAACGTTGGAACATCATCGTCAACACATAAAATTTTGGAATCTTTTCTAAGTTTATAACTTGTAAGGACTTCAACGAGATAATTATAATTAATCGGCTTGACGAAATATTCAACGGCTCCCATTAAGAAAGCTTTTTGCTGTTCGGGCTCGATAGAACAGACAATTACAGGTGTCTTTTTTGAAGTCGGATGTTCATGAATTTTTTTAAGTAACTCCAGCCCATTAATATTGGGCAATTCAATATCCAGAATAACCGCTAGAAAATTTTCCTTTTGGATCAGATTAATGGTTTGTTCTTCTGTACTAACAACTACTGGACTATAACCCCATTTGGTTAAATAGTTATTCAATAATTTTGAGGTTGCATAATCATCCTCAATTACTAATACTTTATTGTGTGTGGGTGAGGATTTCGGGAGTTTTGAAATGTTGGATTCAAAGTCAGACATTATTTCTCCATTAATTGTAAATGTGAAAAGGATCCCTCTATTTTCTTTTGCCCTAACTTTTATTTCGCCGCCTAAAAATGTAATAAATTTTTCGACTAAAGTTAAGCTTATTCCTGTAAGATTTGTATTTTTTAGGTCAAAGACTTTGTTTATAGAAAAGGGGAGGAAGAGAGAATTGACAATCTCTTCAGAAAGGGAGATCGCATCATCCTCTAAAACAAATCTGATTCGATTTATTGTAACCGGTTCCACCTTTATTGAAATCTTACCTTCGGAAATTTGTGAAGTCATAAACGCAAGGAGGTTATTCAGAATATAACGAACTTTTTGATGATCAATAAAAATTGTTTCTGGTGTTTTAGTATCTATTGTTGTTGAATAATTTATTTTTTTATTTCTAATTTTCGCTTTAAATATATCAATCGTCTCTCTTAACAAGTTTTTAATAACTATTTGTTTAGTTTGGTGCAACATTTCTCCTATTTCGAATTTTGCAAGGTCGGTAAGTTCATTTATTGAAAGTAGCAGATCATGTGCATCGGTTTTAATTGTTGCAACGTTTTCAGCTTGAATAGATGAGAGCGTACTTTCACTTAAAATGGTTGTATTGCCGACAATACTATTTATTTGTACGAGAAGCTCGTGTGTAATTTGGTTTATCAATACACTGAATGGTATTTCTGAAATATATGATTTACCGCCACGTGTAAAATCCCATATTTGTAGATTAATTCGTATAAACTCGCAAATCTTAATTAAATTCTCCCTATCATTAGGATTGAAAGAACTTTTTTTAGCTAATTTAAGGAATACATTAAAATCTTCATTTAAAATAAATCGTGTGCACACTTCGTAAGTTAATACTTCGGAGATTTGGAGCTCGCATTTAGTATCCGAGTGAAACATGATTTCAGGATCAGGATGTTTCAGTTTACATACAGAGCATGAAAACTTAAATCCTCTTAAGTAATTTTTGCGAGCAGTAGAGGATCTGCCTAAAACAGTTAATTGATTCTCTTCAGTTATTGAGAAAAGAACACAAGCATCTAATTCAAATTCGGATACTAAAATATCACATATATCCTCTGGAAGTTCATCACGTCCTTGCTGCGCCGATCTAATCAGTTGATTTATTTTATTTAATAAATCAAGGCTATGGATTTTTCACCTCACTAAGTTATTTTTCACAACACTTTTTATTGCTTATGTTATTATAGGTTATCCAAAAAATAGTTAGTTATTTTAGTGTAAAGATGTATTGTATCTTTTCCGCGGACTCCATGTCTATGACCTACATATGGAAAATAATCCAGTGGCTTGTTCAAGTTAACTGCTTTTTGTATAAATGCTAGAGAGTTTTGCCAAACAACAGTTGGATCCATAGTTCCATTAACAAGTAGTAACTTTCCCTCGAGGTTTTGAATATAATTTAGGAGACTATTTTCTTCATAACCTTCCGGATTTGTTTGAGGAGTATCCATATATCGTTCCGTATACATTATCTCGTAATATTTCCAATCAACAACGGTACCACCGCCTACAGCGACTTTAAAAGCGCCATCCGTTCTTAACATTAAAGATGTTGCCATAAATCCACCATAACTCCAGCCGTAAACTCCAAATCTTTCTGAATCAACGAATTCCAATGATTTTAGATAATTTACCCCTGTCATTTGATCCTTAACCTCAATCGTTCCCAATCTTCTAAATGTGGCTTGTTCGAACTCGATTCCTCTATTGCGTGTGCCTCGGTTGTCCAATTCAAAAACGATATAATCATTTTGTGCCATTAATAAAAACCAGAAATCATATCTACCATACGGCCAAGAATTTACAACACCTTGTGAATGAGGACCACCATATACATAGACAATTACAGGATATTTTCTTGTTGAATCGAAATCTGGGGGTGTGGTTATTCTGCAATATAAATCAATATTATTTTCATCTTTTATAGAAAATATTTTTGTATTTCCGATTTTATAATCTTTAATTGGATTATCAGCTTGCAAAAGAACACGAGTAATTTCACCTTTATCACTGACGATGTTTATTTGGCGTGGAATCTTAAGGCTATTAAAATTATCAATGAAAAGAGAAGCATTGGAACATGGTAATATTGTATGTGTGCCAGGCTCTCTGGTTAATTTAGCAATAAGATTGGATTGCAAATCTATCGAATAAAGATGTCTTCCAACAATTTCATCTTTATTACTTATGAAGAATAATTTTTCTCCCTTTCTGTTGAATCCCTCGAAAGATATAACATCCCAATTTCCTTTTGTTATCTGTTTAATTAGATTCCCTTCGGTGTCATATAAGTAAAAGTGATTCCATCCATCTCGGAAAGATAACCAAACAAATTTTTGCGGATCATTTGGTAGGAAGAAAGCGGGATTCATAGGCTCTACATATTTATTACTTTTTTCTTCGAAAAGGATATTTACTCTTTCTCCTGTCGCAGCATCATATTTTATGAACTGCAAATGGTTTTGGTCTCTATTTAAGTGGGCTACATAAATAAATTTTTCAGACTGATCCCAGCATATATTTGTAAGATACTGATCCTTTGGTTCGCTTGTCTTCAGGAAAATAGAGTTTTCAGTTTCCAAGTTATAAATCCCAATTTTCACTTCATGACTTGTTTGCCCTGCCATTGGGTATTTTGTATTGTTTATTTCTGCGGGGGTCGGATCGATATTAACTAATGGATAATTTGTTACCAGTGATTGGTCCATATGGTAGAAGGCAATAAAGTTATCATTTGGCGACCAAAAGATTCCATTATTAATTCCAAATTCATTTCGATGAACTGATTGCCCGTTAACAATGTCTTCGTTCGTATCAAAAGTAATTTTTTTTGTTTCATCGGCATTCATTGCAAGAAAAAGATTGTTACTTTTAGTAAAAGCAACATATTTGTTACTATGCGATAATGTTAAATTATCGGTATCCTCCAATACTTTGTTAACGATTTCTAAGCTTTTCTTATTTACATCGAATAATAAAAGAGTCTCACCCATCCAAAAAGTGAAATGATTAATATCTATCCATATAATATTGGGAAAGCTATCTAATTTGTCGAATTCTTTTTTTTCCAAACTCTTATTTAATTCCTCTATTGTTGTTACCGTAATTTTCTTTCCCGAGTCAATTTTATTTTTTATTAGAACAGTACCAATATCTGTTTCTTCAATGAAAGAATATTCATATGTGTTCGGTATCCACTCGAGTTGATTAAGGTTAGCTGGTGACAGTGTAGAGTAAGACTGAATTACAGCTTCTTCTACCGTAAATAATTTTTCTTGTGAATAAATAAAACCGGTTGAGAGAAAAGTTAATAAGAGATAAATCCCCAACTTTTTCATTTTCACTCCGAATTTTTTGTGTAATGTTTATAGGATTGAAATATAATGTAAAAAATAGGGATAATTTTAAAATAAAAAAGGGGCTTCTAATTAGCCCCTTAAACAAATTTCATAATTAAATTATTTCCCTTTCTTATCAGTAGATAATATTCGCTTTTCGAGGATATTATCAATTAGGTTGTAATCTTTGGCTTCCGCAGAAGTTAGAAAATAATCTCTATCACAATCTTTGGCTATTTGCTCAATTGTTTTACCGGTTTCGTTAGCTAAAATATTGTAAATAGTATCCCGAGTTTTTAACATTTCTTTTGCATGAATCTCAATATCGGTGGTTTGTCCTTGCAAACCTCCAATCCATGGTTGATGAATCATTATTTTTGTATGTGGCAAAACAGAACGCTTTTTAGGAGCGCCGCCGGCTAGTAAAATAGCTCCCATACTAGCAGCTAATCCAACACAAATCGTCGCAACGTTAGCTCGTATATATTTCATTGTGTCATATATTGCCAATCCTGCAGAGACACTTCCCCCAGGCGAGTTGATGTAAAGATTTATATCTTTTTCGGGGTCCTCTGCTTCCAAGAATAACAATTGCGCAATAACTAAGCTTGCAATATGATCATCTATAGCCGTTCCAAGGAAAATGATTCTTTCTCTAAGCAGTCTTGAAAAAATGTCCATTCCGCGTTCGCCGCGACCAGTTTGTTCAATTACATAAGGTATTAATTGGTTATAAATATTTGGTTTCATTTTGTTATCCTTTTTTTTGAACTTTCTTTTTCTCGGGATCAACTTCTTTTGCAGTGTTGCTGTCTTTAAGGAATTTAATAACTTTCTCTTCCAATAAAGTGTTTGTACGATTAGAATCTTTATAAAACTTTAGAAGCTTTTGAAATGAGATACCTGTTTTTTCTGATTCTACCTTGGCAAGGCTTTCGATTTCGGATTCTTCAACTTTTATATTTTCAGTGTCCGCCAGGTTGTTCAAAATTATTTGCCATTTCGCATTCCATTCTGCTCTTTGTTTTAGGTTCTCACGTAAGACTTTTTCATCGATATTTGCATAACCTTTTCTTTTAGCTTCTTCCTTTTCCGATTCAACAAATCTATCAAGAAGTAGGCTTACGTAACCAGTAGGTGGGGTGAAATCATTTCTTTTCACAACTTCATTAATCAACGAATTGTCAAAAATGTTTTCAGATTGATTTCCGTAATATTTTTCCATTTTAGTTCTTATTTCGGTTTTCAACTCTTCGACTGTGTTAGCTTTTTCCTTAGTAATTATTTTTATAAACTCATCGGTCAATTCGGGGTAAATAATTTTTTCGACTTTTATGATTTCTGCAGTGTATTTATGAGTAACAGTATGTTTCTCTTCTCCATGGGAATGCTCATCAGTAAATTCGAAACTGAATTCTTCACTTTTCTTTTTACCAACAGCATTTTCCTTGATTTGTGCATTGACTCGTTCGTCGGTTAAATCAATACCAATATTTTCACTTCTGGAACCAATAACAGGTATGCCTGCTTCATCTAACTTTTGAAGATTTACTGTAATGCGAAAGTTATTATTCTCAATCATATCAGTCTCTTTGTAACTCGCATTGGTTTTTAAAATGTAATCGATTTCTTTTTGAACATCTTCCTCTTTTACTTTAAAGAGAGGTTTTTCTATTTCCAATCCTTTGTATTCTTTTAATTCCAATTTGGGCATGATTTCATATTTAACCTTGAAGAATAGCTTATTGCCTTTTTCAAAATCAATATCGGTTAACTGAGGAGTGCTAATTGGTTTTAGATTTTTATCATCGACAATATCCCAGAATTTTTTAGTAGCTATCTTCTCACTTGTTTTATATTCAATAGCCTCTCCATATAATTTCTTTAGCATATCAATGGGTACTTTACCTTTACGGAAACCGGGAAGCTCGATATTTTTTCTTTCCTCTTTATATGCTTCTTCTATTTCCGATTTAATTTCTGGGTATTTTAGATTGACTTCCAATTCATGTTCATTATCGGATAGGATATTGACTTTAGATTCCAAAATTACCTCATTATTATATGGTTTACAGTGTAATGTGCGAAAGGGGGGACTCGAACCCCCACACCTTTTGGGTACTAGATCCTAAGTCTAGCGCGTCTGCCAATTCCGCCACTTTCGCATTGAACTTGCAAACTTACCCCATCATAGAATTAAAATCAAGATAACAAATTATTTTTGAAGATTTATACAAAATTTCCGTAATTACAAGACGAAATTTTAATGTCACATTTAAGTATTAACTGAATTTAGTATATTAAAAAGTATTTTATTTACAAATAAGTAAGTAAATGGAAAATTTAATCGGCAAAGTTATTCAAAATTACAAAATTGTGTCTGTTCTTGGCAAAGGGGGGATGGGAATTGTCTATAAAGCATATGACATAAAACTCGATAGATATGTTGCTATTAAGATTTTGCATCCTACAATCATCGATAAAGCGAATTTTATTGAAAGATTTAAAAGGGAAGCAAAACATCAAGCTCAACTTTCACATCCTAACATTGTGACGGTATATGGATTTATAGAGTACTTGAATTTCCTAGGTATTGTGATGGAGTATGTGGAAGGTGAAAGTCTGGAGAAACTGATCAACCGAAAAAAAAGACTTCATTTATATGATGTTATTTATATACTTAAACAGATACTTTTTGCAATTGGTTATGCTCATTCGAAAGGTTTTGTACATCGTGACATAAAACCTTCAAACATTATTCTAAATCGTGAAGGTGTTGCTAAGATCATGGATTTTGGGATTTCAAAATCTTTGTTAGAGGAAAGTCATACTAAGACCGGCGCAAAAGTAGGAACAGTGTTTTACATGAGCCCGGAACAAATAAAAGGACAATCATTAACTCACCATAGTGATATTTATTCAATCGGATGCACTTTATATGAAATGCTCACGGGTGAGCCCCCTTTCTTTTCGGAAAATGAATATGAAGCGATGGATAATCATCTGAAGAAAAATCCACCTCTAGTATCCGAAAAATTGAATGGTGCACCTGAATTATTGAACAAAATTGTATCAAGAGCTTTGGAAAAAGATCCTAATGTCAGGTTTCAAACATGTGAGGAGTTTGCAAATAGCCTTGTTGAATTAGATAAATATCTCAGTACTCTTAACGAAAAATATTACCGAAAGAAAAAGAGAGATCCTAAGATAGTCAAACGATATTCGATTCTGGCTTTCTCATCATTTATAGTTTTCATGATTGTACTTTCATACTTTGTATATAAACAAGTATTTGCCTTATTGAATAGTCCGCAACTGAACAGCTTAAATAAATATAGTATTGAAAGTTTATTTAAGGATAATACTAGCAATTTCGATTTTAAGAAAATCGAACTTATTCAGAATGGAATTTCCGAAAATCTAAATTGCATTCGATTTGCTGATAAAAATTTCGGTATTGCATTGGGTGATTCAGGTGTTGTTTTAACAACTCATGACAACGGTAACACATGGATGAGATTTGATACTATAAAAAGTTATTCATTTTATGATGCATATTTTCAAGAGAATGGTAAATCATTTATTGTTGGAGAAAAGTCGAGATTTTATTATTGTGAAAACTACCTGAGTTCATGGCAGCCACTGAAATTGAATGATGAATATACTTTGTTCAAAGTATACTTCAACAATTTATTGAACGGGTATGTACTGGGCGGTAATGGTTTAATCTTAAGAACCACAGATAGTGGAACAAATTGGAGACAAGTACAAAGCAATACTAATAATATTTTATACGATGTGAAATTCATCAATGATGATATTGGTTATATAGTTGGTTGGAACGGAACGGTATTAAAGACTGTAGATAAAGGTAATTCATGGCACAAAATAGAATCTTTTACTAATAAGTATTTGAAATCAATTGACTTTTGGGATGACGAACTCGGATTGATAGTTGGTGGCGGTGGAAGTATCTTTAAGACTAATAATGGTGGAGAAAACTGGGATTTAATTCATATCGAGCAGACAATTGGACTTCATAAAGTAAAATTTTTATCGGAAGCATATATAGTGATTTTAGGAAGCAAAGGAACATTAATGATTTCCAAAAATGGAGGAGATCATTGGAATGAAATTGAAACAAAGATATTTACTCAGTTAAATGATCTTACAATCAATAAAGCTGGTAGAATATTCATAGTTGGTGCAAACGGAGTGATTCTTAAAGTATTCTAAATATTAGGTGAAATGGAAAAATTTATTATCAGAGGGGGAAAACCATTATCGGGTAAAGTAAGTATCAGTGGTGCAAAAAATGCAGCTTTAGCTTTAATGCCTGCCACACTTCTGAACTCGGGTTTGAATACCATTTATAACACGCCGGAAGTCAATGATATTTATACAATGATGAAATTATTAAAACATTTGGGTGTTGATGCGGGATTTAAAAATTTTACAATGACTCTTAATACGACGAATGTAAATAATCAAGAAGCTCCGTATGAACACGTTAAGAAAATGAGAGCTTCAGTGTATGTGTTAGGTCCATTATTGGCTCGTTATGGATATGCAAAAGTCTCATTACCAGGTGGTTGTGCATGGGGACCAAGACCTATCAATCTGCACATTGAGTCGATGAAAAAATTGGGTGCGAATGTTGAAATTGAAGAAGGATATATTATTGCCAAAGCATCTCGGTTGAAAGGAGCAAAAATAAATTTTGATGTTTCTTCAGTTGGAGCTACCGGGAACTCTTTGATGGCAGCAGTTCTCGCGAAGGGTTCAACATTAATAACGAATGCAGCTCAAGAACCCGAAATAACATTATTGGAGCAACATCTGTTGAAAATGGGTGCGAAAATAAGTGGAATCGGTACTTCATCATTAGAGATTGAAGGTGTTGATGAACTTAAACCAGTTGAGATAATAAATATATCAGATAGGATTGAAGCGGGTACTCTTTGTTTGGCTTCAGCGATAACGAAAAGCAAAATAGAAATAGAGTATTCAAATCCAGAGTATCTCGAATCACTTTTTTCGAAGCTTGAAGACAGTGGAGCCAAAGTGAGTATCGATGAAAATATCATAACAGTTAATGCAATTAATTTTTTTCCTAAGAGTATAGATCTTTCCACTGCTATATTTCCCGGATTCCCGACTGATCTTCAAGCGCAGTGGACTGCATATATGACTTTAGCAGACAAAACCGCAACCATAACAGATACTATTTATCATGATAGATTTAAACACGTACCGGAACTGAATAGACTTGGGGCCGACATCGAAATTATAAACAACAGTGCCGTTGTTAAAGGTGTAAAAAAAATAACTGGTGCGAAAGTTATGTCTACTGACCTAAGAGCAAGTGCCTCACTTGTTTTAGCCGGTTTAGCTGCCGAAGGGATTACAGAGGTCTTGAGGATTTATCATATAGATCGAGGCTATCAGAGAATTGAAGAAAAATTACAACAACTTGGTGCCGATATTGAGAGAGTACAAACGACGG
>Ga0154609_1117_pt17 | contig 11071 bp, 13 predicted proteins | sample Rifle2008BG13ft_FD_116038 | JGI IMG/M metagenome (GOLD analysis project Ga0154609, IMG submission 116038) | Ignavibacteria bacterium RBG_13_36_8 | reverse complement strand
TTTAAATTGGATGAAGTTAAAGAAGCTTTGCTGGAAGAAGGTATAAAAGGACTAACGATTTCCGAAGTGAGAGGTTACGGAAGGCAGAAAGGGCATAAGGAAATCTACCGAGGCAGTGAATATCAAATTGAATTTGTTCCCAAGATGAAAATTGAAATTGTTGTTGATGATTCCATGGTTGAAAAGGTTGTAAATGCAATATTACGTACTGCTAAAACAGGTCAGGTGGGAGATGGTAAAATTTTTATTTATGATATAAAAGATGTTATCAGGATTCGAACGGATGAATCGGGAAAGGAAGCTTTATAAATCAATCATCCTTATTTGATATGAGTAAAAGAATTCAATTATTTCTCTTCACAATGAAGATCATTTTTCCTATCTCAATTATCGCACTGCTTTCTGGATGCGGTCTTTGGAGTGATTTTACTACATACTTTAACACTTACTACAATGCCAAATCAATTTTTGAAGAAGAGGAAAGTTCAATATTAAATACTCCTAAGAATCTATTTGAGTTCAAAGAGGCATTAATTTCTACTAAATCGAATCAAAATCTTGAAAAAGTAATTGAAAAGTGTTCAAAGATAATGCAGTTTGAAACCGAATCCTCCTATTTTGATAAAGCACTCTTCATGACAGGAAAAGCCTTTTACTATCAACAGAGTTATTCCAAAGCTCTGAGAAAGTTTTTGGAATTGTCCGCATTGGGAGAAACCGATCTATCGTTGGATAGTAAACTTTGGATCGGTAAAACTCAAATTCAATTGAGAGATTTTGATGCAGGCATAACTGTTTTGGAAGATGTAAAAACCGAAGCACTCAAAGAAGAGAGAGAAGAAATTTATTCCGAAGCTTTCATTAAACAAATCAGTTATTTAATATACAGTGAAAACTATTCGGAGGCTATCGCTAAAATAAATGAATTTGTTGAAGTAATTGATTCGGATGAATTGAAAGCTGAAGTGTATTATCAACTCGGTCGGCTATATCTAATTCAAAATGATCCGGAGAATGCAGCCAATGCATTCATGCAAGTCGATCAATATGACCCATCGTTTGATGTAGAGTTTTACAGTAGGTTGGAATATGCTCGAATTAAAAAGCAAGAAGGGATGTTGGATGAAAGCATGCAACTATTTGAAGAGATGAGAGATGAAGATAAATTTAGAGACAGTTTGGGGATGGTTGAATTAGAAATCGCCGATATCTATTATATTAAAGGAGATACTGATCAAACTTTAGATTTGCTTACTAATATTGATAGTACATATCAAAAAAACGAAAGTGCCGGTATTGCAAGATTTAGGAAAGCTGAGATTTATGAAAAGGATTTTGTCCAATATGACAGTGCAATGGTTTATTACGGACGTGTTACGAGTTCAATTGTATCCAGAGAATTAAAAGAAATAGCGAAAGAAAAATATCGTGTTCTTGATAAGTATAAACTCTATCATAAAAATATTCATGATTTAAGAAGACAGATATCATACATTGAATTTCCAGAATTATTTGTCCAAGATTCAGTAAAATATGAAGAGTATCAAAAAAGAAAGCAAGCAAGAGCCGATTCAATTGCGCTTGCAAATTCTGATAGACTCGCTCAAAATAGACAACTTATAACAAATATGACTTCGGAGACTGGGGATGTACCCGCACTTAATAATCTTGTGACTGGGCAGCAGGGTAATCAGGTCCCGATTAATAATCCTCTTACGGTTGAGGAAGTTATATATCCCCCACCTAAACCGACAGTTTCGATTGATTCACTTCATAAAATGATTGCAAAAGAGCAATATGATTTAGGTAATTTGTTCTTTACGGATTTAAATGTGCCGGACTCTGCTCTCAATTATTATGAGAAAGTTTTATCGGAATACCCGAACAATCGGTACTATGCAAAAACTATCTATTCTATCGGAACATATTATCTTATAAAAGATGATAAAGTCAAGGCTGATAGCCTGTTTCAGGTAGTGTATGATAATTATAAGAACGATACAGTTTACCTGGAAGCAGCAAAACAACTCGGTAAGATTCAACGCACTAGCGATTCTGATCCGGCCTATAATTTGTATTTGGCTGCTGAAGAAAAGTATTACAATTCTGAAGTTGATGAAGCTGTAAAAGAATTTATAGGTATTTATAAAAATTATTCGAAATCTCCTTTAGCTTCTCAAGCACTTTTCGCTGCAGGTTTCATTCTGGAAAACGATAAACATGACTTCGATTCGGCAGCGGTTCTTTATAAATCATTACTCTCCGAATATCAAAATACTCCCTATGCGAAAACCATAATGGCCAAACTAAATATTTATGAACAGGAAAAGAGTTCATCTAAACAATCCTCTATTCCGGAGAGTGTTTCATCAGGTACTCCGACGGTCTCGAATAAAAATTCCAAGACAGAACTATCTACTCCAGGTAAACAAGACAGCGTCGAAATAAAAAGGAAACAGCCACTCCTTCCGGCTTTACAACAAAAACCAGAAACAGTTCAGGATACTACGGTTCGAATTGAAGAATAGAATTTATCCTTTGATTTATTTCAACCATTCGTACAATATGGACAAAATCAATGGATCAAAAAGAACTTCTAAAATTGATCGAAAGCGGGGAAGGATTAAGAATTGAATTCAAACAGCGATTCTCCTCTTACGAAAAAATTGCAAAAGAACTGATAGCGTTGGCAAATACATGCGGTGGTTTTTTATTAATAGGAATTGATGATGATAAATCAATTTATGGAGTCGATAGTGAAAAAAGTGTTACCGAGCTTCTTAAGGAGACCGCAGAAAAATATTGTGAACCCCCAATACATTATGGAGTTGAATATATTGAAATTGAGGGGAAAGAAATTGTAGTTGTCAATGTTCACGAATCGAATAATAAGCCCCACCGGATACAAGATTACCTAAAGAAAATAAATCCCAACACAGCCAATGTTTTTGTGAGAGTAAATGATAAAAGTGTGTTAGCCAGCAAAGAAATGATAAAAGTATTGCAGGCGAGGAATGACGAATTGTCTTTAAAAAAATATATAGTTGGAAGAGATGAAAAATTTGTTTTTGATTATTTAGATAAAAATGAAACGATTACCGTGAAAGATCTGAGCAAACATGCTAACATGTCCGGACGAAGAGCATCACGCACATTGATTAAGCTTGTAAGAGCAAACATGCTGATTATACATAATAGAGATAACGGTGAGGATTATTATACTTATACTGGGCGTTGAAATAATAAACGTGAAATATGAAGCCCGCCTGCGGCAGGCAGGTGTGAAAAGTCAAACGGAATATGTGCGGTGATGGTGTTAAATAGAAAGATCAAAAATTTTTCTTAATTCGAAAATTGTAATTCCATAAGCAACGGCTACGTTTAAAGATTGTTTAATACCATACTGGGGAATTTCAATAGCTATATTACATAAATCCAACAAATCCTGAGATACTCCGGTAATTTCGTTCCCGACAATAACGCATATAGGGAAATCGTTTTTCGTTAGTGAGTAGTGAGGTATGCTTTTATCAGTAAGCTCTAATGCACAGATTTTTATTCCTTTTTCTTTCAACATCAATATAACATCCTTGGGATTTTTTATATATTCCCAATCGACACTCTCCTGCGCACCAAGGGCTGTTTTAAGGACTTCTTTTTTCGGTGGATGGGGTGTATAGCCACACAAATAAAGTTTTTCGATCATCGCTCCGTCCGATGTTCTGAAGATTGAACCTACGTTATAGCTGCTTCTTATGCTGTTTAAGAGGACATAAACCGGAAGTTTTTTTACTCTGTTCAAAGTTTCAAGAGTGCTGCGATTCCTCGATATTTCATCATGTTTTAATTTTCGCATTCTTAATCCCTGTTTTGAAATTTTATATAATACACTTAAAGTTTCCGAGGAATTCGCAACTTGGCGCTCGGATTTGTTTGAAAATTTACTAATCTTTTGAATAAGAATATATCACATTTATGAAACTATTTGTTTATTGATTTCGTCATAATAACAAGTCTATCCTAAATCAGAGGACCAGCTACAATGTTAAAAAATTACTTCAAAATTGCTATCCGAAATTTACTAAAGCATAAAGGATTTTCCTTAATCAACATAACTGGATTAGCTATTGGAATAGCTTGTTGTATTATTATTATGCTGTTCGTGCAGAATGAGTTGAGTTATGATCGAGTTTATAATAATTCAGATAGAATCTATAGAATGGTACTTGATGGAAAACTTGGAGAAAATGAATTCAATCTGGCTGTCTCTGCTTCACCATTGGCTGAGACGATGGTCCGAGATTTCCCGGAAGTGGAAAACTCAACTAGATTATTCAGAGGCGGTTTCCCTGTTATCCGGTATAAAGATAAAGTTTTCAGTGAAGAAAGATATTTTTGGGCTGATTCTAATTTCTTTGATGTCTTTCAACTTTCTTTTATTGCAGGTGATCCCAAAACCGCATTGAGAGATCCCAATTCGGTTGTTATTACTGAATCGACAGCCAGGAAATATTTTGGTGATGAAAATCCGATGGGAAAATATATCAATTCCGATAATCGTGAAGACTATTTGATAACCGGAATAATCCCAGATATACCTGAAAATTCACATTTCCATTTTGATTTTCTCGGATCACTTAATCGTTACGCCAACCGGTTGGGAGGTCAAAGTTTTCTCAGTAATAACGTTTATACTTATGTTTTACTCAAAGATGATAACAACACGGAAGAGTTAAGCAGAAAACTTCCCGAAGGTCTTAAAAAATATATTGCCCCTCAGGTTTTACAAGCTACCGGTATATCATGGGAACAGCATCAGAAAATCGGTACTAGATATAATTATCTTCTCCAGCCAATGACCGATATCCACCTTTATTCCCATTTGGATTATGAAATTGAACCTAATAGCGATGTTACATACGTTTATTTCTTCACTATCATTGCCCTGCTGATTCTTGGTATTGCGTGTATCAATTTTATGAACTTGTCCACAGCCAGATCTTCCGGAAGAGCAAAAGAGGTGGGTATAAGGAAAACGGTTGGATCGACATTTAAACAGCTTATTTACCAATTTCTTTCCGAATCGATTGTGATGAGTTTAATGGCTATAATTATTTCGCTTATCATCGTTCAACTTCTTCTTCCGGTATTTAATGAAATAGCAGGCAAACAATTAGCTGTAAATTATTTCGGCAGTGTTTGGGTAATACCTCTACTGTTTTTATTTGCAGTTATGGTAGGCGTTTTTGCTGGAAGCTACCCGGCATTTTTCCTTGCTTCGTTCAAACCTGTTTCTGTTCTAGGTGGTAACATAAAAAGAGGAACTAAAGGGAAACTTCTCCGAAGCGGATTAGTGATTTTACAATTTTCGGTTTCTATAATTTTATTCATTGGTACTTTCATAATCAGCGAGCAATTACGGTATGTACAGAATAAAAATCTTGGTTTTAATAAAGAACAATTATTGATTATTCATAAAACTGACGACATAGGAAGATTTATAGAATCTTTCAAAAATGATTTAAGAAGTCACACAAATATAGTGAGTGTTAGTAATAGTGCTACTTTACCCGGATTGATTTTCGGAAGTAATGCATTCAGGCGGCAAGACGGAACCGGGGAGGATACGCGTGTAATCATGACGATGTTTGCAGATTATGATTTTGCAAAAACTTATCAGATCAAAATGGCAGAAGGACGTTACTATTCACCAGATAGAACGGTTGATACGGTCAATTCGATTGTGGTTAATGAAGAAGCTTTGAAGGTATTTGGTATATCCAAACCGGCTGTGGGTAAACAAATCGTTCAGATGGGTAATACTCCCGAAACATCATTCACATTTAATATTATAGGTGTACTTAAAAACTTCCATTTCGAGTCTCTGCATAATGAAATCCGACCTTTGATTATAGGAATATTTAGAACCGGTGGCTTCGGAAGATATGTATCCGTTCGTGTTAATACGAGTGATTTGGAGGAAACATTGGCTTTTATTAAAGAATCCTGGACAAAGTATGCAGGTAATCAAGCTTTTGAATATACATTCTTTGATGAAGATTTTGCGGAACTTTATGCAAGCGAAGAAAGAACAGGAAAACTCTTTACTTCATTTTCAATATTGGCAATTTTTATTGCATGTCTTGGTTTATTCGGACTTGCAGCTTATACGACTGAACAGCGCACAAAAGAAATTGGTATTCGTAAAGCTCTCGGTGCAAACATCAGCACGATCCTATTATTGTTAACGAAAGAATTTACTAAGTGGGTATTAATTTCAAATATTATTGCTTGGCCGATTGCATTTTATATAATGAATAATTGGCTGGCAGATTTTGCATACCGAATTGATATAAGTTTATGGACATTTTTGATTTCTGGTGCCGTAGCTTTGGTTATAGCAATAATCACCGTCAGTTCCCAGGCAATTAAAGCTGCTGTAGCTAATCCGGTTAATTCACTGCGGTATGAATAATTTCGTTAATCTCCCCAGGCAGTTTGATGTTCTTAAAGTAATGCCTGGGGATTTATCACTTCTGCACCTTATTTCAATGCGTAACTTTGAACGAATCTACAATTTTTGTTAACATCAGCTCATCTTCTGCATCTGCAAGTGTCTGATGTTTATATTGAATCAATAGAATGTATTCATTTCCTTTACTCCAGAAATTAATACCATAATATGGTCCAACTTTATATTTGGTAATTGTATCTTCGCTATAGTTGACATCAATTTGTATCATATAAAATTTTATTACTCTTTGTCCGCTTTTGGTTTTATAATCATATATTATTTCGGGATCGGTGCAGTAAGAAGAACCATCCGGTCCATCAGCCTGACTGTATGCGATTGCACGATCTAAGGTAATAATGCAAATATAATCGTCACATACCTTGGTCTCATCAAATGATTGATCGGCGCCCAGCATATCTGCTCTTTTCCATTCGGCAACATTTAATATATCTCCATCCACAACGAAATCTTTCCCTTCAACCAAAGAGAAGGAATCATCACCATAAGTCTTAATGATGAATTTTGAAGGATATTCGATAGAGCAGTTATATCTTGTATTGGTATATGTGGAGAGTCCATCTTGAAAGATCGGTGATATAAAAAGAATCGTGCTAAGAGTAATTATGATATTCATGTTTCACCTTTTGTAATGATACTTCATTACATAGATAATTTTATTTATTGAGATTGTCAACTAATAATCATTAGCATAGAAATCCTCGATTGAGTATTCGTTTGGGAGTGTGTCTGCCAACCTTTCAAATGCCCAATAGCCATAAGTCTTGATCATAAACTCATCAAAGTAGCGGCCGAATATATCAATTGTAACGGAGTCGGCTTGTAGATCAATCAATGAAATTTGAAATGAAGGGGGGCGTACACGATTGGATAAAATTCTATATTCATCATCTTCTAATTCACGGGTATAACTTACTCTAAGGTAATTAGAAAATTTTATATACATTTCTGTAGATATTTCCCCGGGGCTGAGTAATTTATTAATTTCATCACGAGAAATTACTCCTGCTCTTTTTTTTGTGATAGCTTTTGAGTAGTGTATCTCAAAGCCCTCGCGCAAAATATAATCATCCTGATAGAGACGGCTTTTACAAAGTGCAGTTAGAAAATGTCTAAGTGAACCACAATAACATTTTTCGCGGTTAGCTTCCCACTGCTTTTTTTTGATCCTCTGTCTCGGGTATCAATTCTTCAAATGTGGGAATTCCTGAGTATTTAACATAATTAGGAGTGAATTCGAAATATTGCAATATGTATTGTATTCGATAGCCCAGTGATTTATTCTCTATTAAAATTGGCTCTTTTGAATTGGCTATTAATTTTCCGGGTTCAGGATTAAAAAAATTAAGAATCCACGGATTTAATATTTTTGTCATCAAAGCATTTTTTGATTGACCGAGCAGTTCTTTTGAAAATATTTTTAAATTTAAAAACCACTCTTCTTGTTTTTCTCATTCAACAATAACTGCCGGTAATTGATACAATTTAGGAGATAATTTTATGGAGAGTCCTTCTTCCGTTCGCTCTGCTAATCTTACCTTGATTGTTTGGATTTCATAACCTATGTGTGATATGATTAGGTGATACGTTCCCGGAAGTAAGTTCTTTATATTAAACAAACCATTGTTATTCGTGGTAGTTACGACACTGCTATATGCTAAGTAAATATTTACATTTTCAATAGGTTTACCCGTATCAGTATCGGTAACTTTTCCAAAGATTATAAACTTAGTAGTGACCTGAGCTGATAAGTTTACCTGAATTAATAATGAGAGACTAATGAGAATAAAAATTGATATATGAAAAAGTCGGTTCATTTTGTTTGAGTTATAAAAAAATGAAAAGGCAAAATTACGTTTATGGAACCGGTTTGAGTATAATGGTTGTTTCTCCGCCTAGTTTGATTGTAATAAGTTTGATATTATCTTTCGCAATGTTTGTTTTATTCATACCTTTCCAAAAATCGAATGTATAATTTTCTGCATCTCCGTCGGGTTTGGTCATTCCAATTGTTTCGTGAAAATCCGTAGGGAGTTCCAACCAAAGAGTAGCTGATGCATTTGGCTGTATCGAACCTTTCATTGGATAGCCAAAAAATTTTCCTTTATCAAGAATGTAAACTTTTCCTTCATTTGTCTCAATCGAATATTGATCCATCCCGTGACTCGATTTAATTGCATAAGGGGAATTATTAGAAATGTGAAATTGTATCATGTTCGGTGTAATCTCTCCCCATGCTGAGATTTTTGGATCCATCAAAGGTGAGCTGTAATATTTGATACCGTCTGCTTCTGAGTAAGATTCAATCTTGAATAAAGCCGTATCCGGAATGTCCATTTTAATTCCGAAGAAATCATTAACTGTTGATGAGCTTGAGCACGATATGCTTAAAAGGTAGACGATACCAGACACAGTTGTGATACTTAAAATTGATTTTAATATTCGCATATAGTCTGCTCTGTTTAATGAATTAGAGACGTAATTATAAAGAACGAGATAATGAGAGAGATTGACTTGCTTTGATTCCCCACAGTATAAATTATGACTAATTGAATTTAATAAAAGAATGAAAAAAAGAAAACTGTAAATATATGTACAGATGTTTTTAATAACTCAAATATTCGTGCTGAGTGGTTATTTACTCGGTACTATTATTTTGTTTCCTCCCAGTCAATTAAATTACCGTCTCTAAAAAAATAGACGATTTTTCCATAGTACAATTGGCGGAAAGTACCGTAAGAATATTTACTTGTGTTTACTTTGTCGGGTTTCCCCCAACTGTCGCGCAGCATATTTTCCGTCATTCCTTTCCACACCTGTCCCATTGCGATACGGGCACCGTTCTCTATACCGTACTTTAGAGTAAATAACTTTTCCAATTCGGTTTTTAATTTTTCATCCAGGTTATTGAGAAAAATTTTCAAGCTGTCGATATCATGTGCGAGCTGAGTTTTATTTGCAAGCAGTTCACTCTTTAATATTTGCAGATTAGTTAATTCTTCATTGTAAGAATCCAAATCAGGTTTTTTCTCCAGCTGCCCGAACGTTATCGAGCAAAGCGCAAGTGTAATTAGCAGATAGTAAATAAATTTTTTCATTCCCTGTTAAATTTGTGATTGATTTTAAATTTGACGTGAAAAATAATAGTTCATCTTAACAAAACAAAATTATAAACTTAATTTTGTAACATTTTTAAAAAGTGCTGTCGCATTAAGTTAAGAACAGCACTTTAATGAATTTAAAATGATATACCGGTTATACGAAAGGACTTTTTGCTTTTAAAAGTATAGAGGTGATGAGTTCGGTTAGAAAACCGTAAATGATTCCCATTACTACCGAACCGATTGCGATATCAATTCTATCCATAACCGAGAAGAACATGGGTAAGCTGGAAACCGCTCCGAGAAAGATACCATGAAGCCACCATGCCATTCGCAGAGCGCTTATACCAATGGCAAAACCCATAAGTGCTCTACTGAATAAAATTGTTAACAACACACTTGTCGGCGGTACCACTGCAGCATTTGGGTTAGATATTGCCAAATACATGCACACCAAACCGAAAATAAATCCACATATTGTTGCGATTAACACTCTTTTTGTTGTAAGCATATCGAAGCTCCTTTGTGGTGTTTAATTTATTTCTCCGTGAAAAGAAGGATATCTTTAAATTCAGTCAGCGGTATGATTTTAATATTCAGCTTCTCTTTTGGTAACTGGCATTGAATTATGAAATTGGACTAATACCCACTGATTGTTTCGTTTTTCCAAAACACCTGTTGATCGAGCACCGGTCCAGTTTACAGTTTTGCCTTGGAATTCAATCTGATAATCGAGAAACATTGAATACCATGCTATACTACCGGATTGAGATATTTTTACATTGAGATCACGCATAACAATTTTTGGTGTTTCAAAAGAAGTCCATTGTTTTTCAAATGCTGCTTTTAGCTGTTTGTAGCCTATCCAGTGCTCAACTGAATCTGTCCCGAACGTTACCATATCTGCATCATGTGCGACTATTTTTGAAAAGAGTTCCGAATCCTTCGTCTCATAAATTTTGTAAAATTGATCGATGACTTCTTTAATCTTTGGCTTTTCGGATTTCTCTACTACTTCTCTTGTGCAGGCGGTAGTAACTAATATAATCATGCAAATAATGTAAGGTGCTTTACGCATAATGATTTGTTCTCCATACTTAATTTCAGTGCAATTTGTACAATTTCGGTTTCTTTTTCAACATCAATGTTGGAAATAATTGTTGAATATAAAAATAGGAAGCGCCGGATCGATTGGGAATCCCCGGGATTTTATATAACTTTATTTGCTAACTGTCCGCATGCGGCGGCGATATTGTACCATTGGTCTCGAACACAACTGCTGAGAATTATTCATTTATAGAATAAACCTGCCCCCAAGTTACTTCCCAATGTTCCTGGAAGAATATGGAGGTAGTCAATAGGTATTAGAATGTCATCTTTTTTAACCAATGTAATATTACCGTCATGTATTACGTAGTTTTCTGTGTAGGGAATATCC
>Ga0154609_1117_pt3 | contig 11342 bp, 8 predicted proteins | sample Rifle2008BG13ft_FD_116038 | JGI IMG/M metagenome (GOLD analysis project Ga0154609, IMG submission 116038) | Ignavibacteria bacterium RBG_13_36_8 | reverse complement strand
CACAATCACTATCGTCATGTCGTCGTGCTGGGGGTAACTGTCCATAAACCGGCGCACATCTTTCAGAATCAAATCCAGCAGTTGAGGAGAAGATTTACTCCGGTTGGTTTGTATTAATTCCGTTAATTTTTCTTCGCTGTACTGTTCGAGGCGTTCATTCATTGCTTCTGTAAAACCGTCCGTGTATAGAACCAGCACGTCTCCGTTGTTGATATTAAATGTTTCTTCGGTAAGAGTGTTGGTGAAAATGGAACCTTCTTCCAATCCGAGCGCCATACCCTGGCTTCTTAATAACTTTGTCGAGCCGTCCTGCAGTCCGCAGAGAATACCGGGATTATGTCCCGCACGTGAATAGACGATCTGGTGTTTGCTCGTATCTAAAATGGCATAGAACATACTCACGAAAGAATTCTTCTCAATTGTTTTATAGAGTAAGCGGTTTACCTTACCAAGAACGATTTTAGGAGAGACATTTTCTTCCGCGTGTGCTTGTAAAATTCCTTTCGTCAAGGTCATATAAATTGCGGCGCCGACACCTTTCCCCGATACATCGCCGATTGCGATGCCGACTTTATTATCCCCAAGGTTGACAAAGTCGTAATAATCACCGCCGGCTTCGATTGCAGGAATACTTGTCGCCGCGATATCGTAACCGACAAGTTTCAACTGTTCTTTCGGAAGAAGACTTAACTGAACCTTAGCGGCAATTTCAAGTTCCTTTTTCATCCGCTCCCTTTCGGAAATTTTCTGTATATGGGAAGGAGCGCCGTAGTTCTCCAAGACAAATTCTTCTTTCTTGATTCTGCTGATAATGTATATAACCGGTGTAACTAAAAATGCCAGAAGCAGCAGGAGAAGGTTAATTTCAAAAAATGAGTTCGTTCCGCCGAGTAGAATAAATCCGCTCTTCAAAAGAAAGACGTGAGCGTTAATACTAATTAACGTCAACAGGTCGAACATAAAGAAGAGGTAAGCGAATAGGCAGCCGATGATGAAAAGGATGATAAGATCGAGATAAAATATGTTTATCGAGATTGAGGAATAGACAACGGCAATACATATAGATGTGATTAATCCGGCAAAGAAAATAGAAATCCACTTTTTCTTCCATCTCTGATATGTAATGTTTATTACAAAAAAGGTTACAGCAACACTAAACAGCATGGAAGTTGTAAAAGCGTCGGATAGTATGTCAACAACCGGCATATATCCGTTGTAAACGCGCAGGTATGATACAATATTAATGAAAGCCTCACCACTTCCCGTGTTTAGTAATGCGGATAATATTAGATGAATGAGAAATATCCCGATGCCGATTACCATACCTTTCAACAATGAGCTGCCGGATTGTGTGGAAAAAATCCGTCCTTTTATGAATGCGTCCATTCCCCGCAATTTATCGGGCCAAAACGAACGTGAATAAGACTCACCCACCGACCAGCTCGCGAATATCAACAAGCTGACGAAGAAATAAACGAGGAATCCGTTAATAAGTGCGAGAATTATTTTTGTCGTCAAAAAATTTAAATCACCGATATTAGTTCCTCTTGCTATGCCGGGCCAGGCATTTATCAAATTTATCACCGAGACAACAAAGTAGAGGATGAATAGTCTCTTACCCATCGAAATCCATACTTCCCCTTGGTGGTATTTCTTAAGGAAAAGGTAAATAGCTAATTGAGTAAAGAAGAAAATAAAAATAACCGAAATTGTATTGAACAAAGCTTCGGAAGCCTGTATGTATTGTCCTGCATTTTCAGGTGGGCGAAATTCGTATTCGAATCCTCCTGGTTGATTTCCCTGCACCTGAGCTTCAACAACTAATTTTCCCGGTATCTCGGCGAAGTCTTTTTCCCATCGGAATGAATAATCATTTCTTTTACTAAGGTTATTTTCTTTTGTTTCAGCTAATACAAACTCGGATAAATTTAGGGAAGTGTGGGTTTGAATGTATTCGGTAATTAAATCAGTTGCTTCCGGCCGGGTTAATGAAGGGATAAAAGTCGTATCGGGTATTTCTCTTGTGAAAGCTACTACTTTTCCTTTATGAGATACGGTTACATAATAAACGGTACGAGAAGAATTCCTCGGCATGTTTTTGTGAAACATGATGTACCAGCCGTAAGTAAGCCAATCTTCTTTTGTCATTAACTCCGAGAATTTTTCGTTACTAAGTTTTCTTTGTAAATAATTATTAACGGGAGAGTTTGACTCAAGGAAACCTTCCGATAAAAATTCATCTACGCTGACATTTTGCCGGGCAAGAAATTTTCCGGCTATCGAAATGGCTTCTGAACGGGTTATCTCCATTTTTAGATCGTCGTATGTACCGGAAGGATAGAATAAAATTACAGCAGCAATTAGTACTATTCCGGTGATTATCCAATATTTATGAGAAGAATAATTTATAGACATCTGCTGCTCCGACTTTTCTTGAATAAAAAAGAATCCGAAGTATAGTGCAAACTTTAAGACGAATTAAAAATAGAAATGTTTGTTTTTGATTTCAATATCAATTTCTTCTCCTTCAATTACTAGATAAATTATGTTATATTTAACAATCTTTTATGGTTATTTTGACGGAAATATTTTATGAATGAACCAAATGTTGCTCTTGAACTTGCGCTTGAACACGGTTTAACGGAGGAGGAATACCGCTGGATTTGTGAAAGATTAGGACGGACACCCACCTTTACAGAACTCGGTGTATTTAGTGTAATGTGGAGCGAGCACTGCAGTTATAAAAACTCAATTGCCTTGCTTAAAACTCTACCCAGGGAAGGAGGACGTTTACTTGTTGGAGCAGGTGAAGAGAATGCCGGTTTAGTTGATATAGGCGATGGATTAGCCATAGCTTTTAAAATTGAAAGTCACAACCACCCGTCGGCAGTAGAACCTTATCAGGGCGCAGCTACAGGGGTAGGGGGAATTCTAAGGGATATTTTCACTATGGGAGCCCGCCCGATTGCCGCATTAAACTCCCTGAGATTCGGGTCCCTTAAAGATTCACGAACGAGGTATTTATTCGAAGGAGTCGTTAAAGGAATAGGCGATTATGGTAATTGTTTCGGTGTGCCGACTGTTGCGGGGGAAGTCTATTTCGATGATTCATACAAGGATAATCCTCTTGTAAATGCAATGGCAATCGGTTTGGTAAAGACAGACAGAGTTTGTTCCGCAATTGCCAAAGGGAAAGGCAATCCTGTTATGATTGTCGGTTCATCCACGGGTCGTGATGGGATTCATGGTGCAACGTTTGCATCGGAAGAAATATCGGAAAAGTCGGAATCAAAACGTCCATCTGTTCAAGTTGGAGATCCTTTCACTGAAAAGTTATTGCTCGAAGCTACGCTGGAAATTATTAAAAACGGTTGGGTGATTGGAATTCAAGACATGGGTGCCGCCGGTATTTCATGCTCTACTTCTGAGATGAGTGCGAAAGGTAAGTCGGGAATGAAGATTGACTTGGATAAAGTTCCGCTACGTGAAGAAGGGATGAGCGCTTATGAAATTATGCTTTCAGAAAGCCAAGAGAGAATGCTCGTTATTGCAAAGAAGGGATTTGAAAAAAATGTCATTGAAACATTCGAGAAATGGGATTTGAATTGTGAAATAATAGGTGAAGTGACCGATGAAACTCAGTTGAAAGTTTATCATAACGGGGAATTAAAAACAGATATCCTCGCTCACGAGTTGGTTTTGGGAGGAGGCGCCCCGGTCTATCACCGCGAAGTGAAAGAACCGAATTATTTAAAACAAACAAGAAATTTTAATCTTACTAAAATTCCTAAACCCGAGGACATCATAGACGCATTCGGGAAAATCTTTTCATCACCGAATATTGCTTCTAAGAAATGGGTGTATGAACAGTATGACTCCATGGTTCGGACAAATACAGTTGTCGGCCCGGGCTGTGATGCGGCGGTTATCTATATAAAAGAGACCAACAAAGCTATTGCGAGCAAAACAGATTGCAACGGAAGATATGTTTACCTCAATCCAAAGATGGGTGCTAAAATAGCGGTTGCGGAATCGGCGAGAAATGTCGTTTGTTCAGGCGCTGTTCCGTTGGCGGTAACAAATTGTCTGAACTTCGGCAATCCCTATAAACCGGAGATGTATTGGACCTTCAAGGAAGTTATCGAAGGTATGGGAGAAGCCTGCAGATATTTTAATACTCCTGTTACCGGCGGTAATGTTAGTTTTTACAATGAGAGTCCGAACGCTGCGGTTTACCCGACTCCGGTAATCGGGATGGTCGGACTGGTAGAAGATTTGGAACATATTACGGAATCATTTTTTAAGAGTGAAGGGGATTTAATTTATTTACTCGGTGAAGATTATGAGGAGATCGGCGGCAGTGAATATTTGAAAGTCATACACAATTTAGTTCAAGGAAACACACCGAGAATTGACCTGCAAACCGAGAAAGATCTTCAAAATCTGGTATTAAAGTTAATCCGGAACAAACTGATAAATTCGGCTCATGATATTTCCGACGGAGGAATTTTAACTGCGCTTGCCGAATGCTGTATTATTAATGAAGAAAAACCTGTCGGTGCTGAAGTACGCATTCAGGTTAAGACACGCGAAGATTTTTCGTTTTTTTCAGAATCTCAATCAAGAATTATCGTTACTGTGGCTCCGGAGAATAAAGAGCAGTTTGAAGGAATCGCATCCAAGTGTTTCACTCCATACTGTGAAATAGGGGAAACAGGAGGGAATACGTTCAAGATAAATGACCAGTATGAATTCCCTCTGAATAAATTGAAGGAATTATATTACGAAAGTATACCGAAGATAATGAATGTCAAAGTTTAAGTTGCTCAGAATTATCCGTAAATACATATCATCGTCAACCTTCAGAAAGGTTGTTGACTTTTTTAAATATTATTTCGGTGGTCTGTATGATAGATTGGATGAACATCATGTTTTTCTTTCCGGCGGCGGGATTGCTTTTTCACTCATCCTTAGTGTAATTCCTTTTATTTTAATAATATTTTCCGTTCTTGGAAGTATCATTGATGTTACAACAGTAGAAGCTCAGGTAAATACTCTTATTGACGCGATCATTCCTTATCAAGAAGCCGCTACATATACAAAGAGATTTATCCTCAAGCGTATTCCTGAAGTTATCGAATACAAAACACTAGCCGGTTACATCGGTGCGCTTGGTTTATTGTTTACCTCCAGCTGGTTGTTCAGCAGTATGCGTACAATTCTAAATAAAATTTTCGGTGTAAGCGAAGAAAAACATGCGTTGATCGGTCTGCTTCGGGATTTCGGGATGGTGTTATTTCTTTTTGTATTTGTTTCATTATTGATTTTCATATTGCCGGCTGTGAATATATTTTTAGACACCGCAGATAAAATTAAACTCCTTGAACCATATCAGTTTACCGAAATAAATGATTTTTTATTTTCGGTAGTATCACTGGGATTAATATTCATATTGTTTTTTGTTTTTTATTACTTTATTCCTTACGAGAAACTGGGCAAACGAGTGCCTGCATTATCGGCATTATGGGCTACTTTATTATGGGAAATTATGAGAAATATTTTCGGCTATTATACTTCACGGTTTTTATCTGTTAACCAGGTATATGGAGCTTTCATTCTTGTTGTTGTCGTGATATTTTGGATTTTTTATTCTTCCGTATTGTTTATTATAGGTGCTGAAATTGGTCAACTTTATAGGGAACGATTAATGCAGAGAGATAGTAAAATTGGGGAGAATAATATAAAATCTCAGCTTGAACAAGAATAATTCATTAGTGAGTATACTAATAAATATGGGAGGAGATTGGAATGTTTTTTTCAGAGAAAATTTATAGCTTTATTAAATTTAATAATTTGTCATGTGGTGCTTTCTTGGTAATGCTTGTTCTAATTTTATTTGGGAATCCGGGAAAATCATATGCGCAGGAATCCTATTCAGATGATCCCAGGTTTATCACTCAGGAAGATAAGGAGCTTGAGAAAGCAAAGAAATTCAAAGTGAAGACAAGGACCGCCGTCATTTATCATCATGGCAGTTTTGCAAAAATTGCTCCAGAAGGAGTAATTAACGAGTACTTAAAATATGATAGTAACGGGAACAAAGTAGAGCATACCCGTTTCAAAGGAGGAAAATCGGTCGATACTAAATGGAAATATGAATATGATGATAAAGGGAATATAATAACACTTCAGGGTATTGATGATACAGGCAGATTGCAATATCAACGGGTTTCCACTTATAATAAAAATTCAAGTGAAATCGAGAGACGAGAGTATAAAATAACCTCAAAGGAAGAATATAAAATTATTTACGATTATAATGAATTTGGAAAATTAAAGAGGAGCGACACTTACAATTCTAAGGGAGAAAAAATTTGGAGTGAGCAGTTAAATTATGAAGGTCAAAATCTGACTGAACAAAAGAGTTATAATCAAGCAGGTGAAAACGTTTCAATGATGAAGTTTAAATGTAATAAAACCGGTAGTGTCACTGAAGAAATTCAAGTTGATCCCAAGACAAAAAAATCAACAACCATTAATACTTACAAATACGATAAAAAGGGAAATCTCATAGAACAAATATCGAGCAACTTTAAACAGATGTTCGAATACAATAATCGTGGAGATGTCGTCGAAGATATAATGTATAATGCTTTCGGTGGCAGACAACATAAGTTTAAGATTGAGTATGATGAAAAGGGTTTACTTATTAAAAGAATACGATATAATTCGAATGATAAACAGGTTTATACCGTGAAGTATGAATATGAGTATTATTGATAATAGATAATATAAATTATGTTTTGAGACTATGTAATTGAATATGATTGCATAGTCTTTTCCTTTTTAAGGAAGCATTTTGTATGATTAGATTTTTACCGCTTGGTGGCGCAAATGAAATTGGAGCGAATTGTTATTATATAAACATTTCCGGGACAGGTATTCTGCTGGACTGCGGTATTCATCCGCGGAAGATCGGGACCGATTCGCTGCCTCGATTCGATCTTTTAGAAGAATTACCATTAGACTTTGTTGTTATATCTCATGCACATCAAGATCATATCGGTTCGCTTCCTTATCTCGTTCAAAAATTTCCTCACGTTGTTATCTATACAACAACACAAACGAAGGAAATAGCAGAAATTACATTGCATAATGCTGCAAACATTCTTAAAGAGCGGCTAACCGGTACGGATGTTATAAAACCGTATTCGCATGAAGAAATTGATCTGCTTGTAAGAAGTATCCGCTCTTTCGATTACAACGAAAAATTTTCATTTAGAGGTTTAAGACATGAAACTTCGGATGATATAGAAGTTTCATTATTCGATGCCGGTCATATTTTAGGTTCTGCAAGTATACTGCTTGAACATAAGGGATTTACAATATTCTACACGGGGGATATAAATCTTTCTTCTCAGGAAATACTTGCCGGTGCCGAACTTCCGTTGAAAAATATAAATTTATTAATAACCGAAACGACATATGCTGGTACCGACTCAACGGAAATTGGTTTATGGAAAGAGGAGAAAATAAAATTTACACGTTCTGCAAATAAAATAATAGAACAGGGAGGTTCGATTTTAATTCCTGTATTTGCATTGGGTAAAACTCAAGAGGTTTTATTTGTTATTCATAATTTAATGCAGCGAGGTGTACTTACGGATATTCCGATTTTCACCGGCGGGATTGGAAGACAAATTTCTTATCGTTACGATTTAAATCGTTACAAAGTAAAACGGAATTACGTTGAGTTAGAGTTTAAGGAAATACCTCAGGAGGATTTATACGAAACAAATATTTTTAACTCTCTTAGAAAAACACCTTCAATTGTATTGGCTTCCAGTGGAATGATGATCGAAAAAACCATGTCGTATAATCTTGCATGTGAATGGCTGAAACAAAAACTTAATTCAATATTCATAGTCGGTTATATGGATTCGGAAACTCCGGGTTACCGAGTAGCTAACTCAAAACGGGGTGATGAAATAGTCTTTTCCGAAAGTAGTAAACCGGTAAATGTGAAATGCAGTATCGAAAGATTTTATTTTCCTTCTCATTCCAAAAGAGAAGAGCTCTTGCGGATAGTTGAGCTGTTAAAGCCTGAACAAGTTATTTTGGTACACGGCGATAACAATGCTGTAGGTTGGCTGGGAATGAAAATACTGCAAACATATCCCGGAATTAAAGTCCATGCCGCAGAAATAGAGAATTTTATTAGTTTTTAGTTCTTCATTCCTGTCAATAAACGTGTTTTTTTTACAAAACTATTTCGAAAAGTGAATTTTATGTTTATTTTAAAAGCAATATTAAAAACAAGCGGAAGAGGTAAAGTATGGAAAATACAAGTTTCAGCTATGCAGGTTTTTGGAAGCGGTTTGTCGCTTATATTATCGACGAAATTATAATCGGAATTGTGAACACTATTTTATTCATTCCTGTTTTCTTCTTTCTTATCGGCGCCGGCATATTATCTCTTGAGGAGTTCGGCGAATATGGTGATTTCACCACTGCTTCATTTAACATGCAGCAATATCATGATGAAGATATCATAGCTTTCATTTCTGTTTTTATTATTGTGATCATATTCTTTTCAATATTGGCGATAATTGTTCAATGGTTGTACTTTGCCTTAATGGAATCTTCATCTAAACAAGCTACACTCGGTAAAATGGCTTTGAATATAAAAGTAGTTGATATGAGTGGAAATAGAATTTCATTCGGCAGGGCAACCGGAAGATACTTCGGGAAAATTATCTCTGGACTTATTTTAATGATCGGATATATTATGGCGGGTTTTACCGAGAAGAAACAGGCTTTGCATGATATAATGGCGAATTGTCTTGTGATCAATGCTTGATTAACTTAGGAAATTTTGTTTGCTTAATAAAAATATATTATAAGATGATTTTAAAAATAGTTAAATTATTTTTTATTGTATCAATGGTTATTTTCCTTTCATCATGCCGCGAAGCGGTAAAAGATGGAAGCGATTCGGGAATTGTAAATCCACCCACTTATGCACCGGGATTAAGACTTGTTGAACCGGATTATGGTGAGATTTGGCCCCCAGGAAGTACTCATGAAATAAAATGGGATGTTGTTGAAAATGAATTTAAAATCGAAATACTTCTTTATAGAAAAAACGAGTACAAAAAAACCATAGCTGAGGGCATTGATAACAATGGTTCTTTTTTATGGTCTATTCCTCACGATTTGCCTCAATCTCATCATTATAGGATACATATTGTTTATTATGATAATCCGTTGACGAAACATTTTATCAGTGAAGAGTTTTGCGTTATTCAAGAATAAGATAATGAAGGAAACTTCAACGCTTTTATTTTACTAATTGTGTGTGATAGGTTTGTTTAGAAATAAAACCCAGACATTTCGCCTGGGTTTTTCATTTTCAGTTTTTGAATAATGTAACCACTCTTAAACATCCGTAACTTCATTATTCTTCCGATTTAGTGGCTTTAACAGAAATAAGGCATTTATTATCGTCTGTTAATTGAGAAACATTAACTTCGAGCAGATTCCCCTTGCGATGGATTTTAAACTTGTCAGTTCCAAGAGTATCTGACTTGTATCCGTCTTGGATACAATTTATTATTAAATCATCCAAAACGGATTGGGCTTCTTCTTTTGTCTTAAAATTTAAATCTGCTTGAGCTTGATAAACACCGTTTGCATCTGAAATAAAAACGTATTTTTTAGTATTTGTTTGATAAAAAGTACAGATCATATCGGGATTTGTTTTATCCTGGTATATAGGTTTACCATATGAAGTAATTACGTCGTTAAGACTCTTCCCGACAAAAGTATGTACTTTTATTTCCTGCGCTTTCAAAAGACTATTTATTATGAAATAAAGCCCGATCATGTAAATGGTCTTTTTCATTTTACTTCCCCGTGGAAATTATTTTGTTCGTTTAGTTTATTAGTGAATAATTGAATGAAAATATCAGTCTGACAAAATGGAAGGAGGGCTTAGATCATGAAGAATGTTTCTTTTCATTAGTAATCATCAATAAAATACTTCTACAAAATACTTCTACTATTTACGTTAACCGGAAATGACTTGCAAGTGAAATTATAGGTGTAAGTTAAAAATCCATTTAAAAATTAAGGAATTTCTATTAAGGTAGCCGGAGATTTTACAAATTACCAATAAATAAAAAGCCTGACCGAAATAATTGATCAGGCTTTCATTGTAGCGGGGGCAAGACTTGAACTTGCAACCTTCGGGTTATGAGCCCGACGAGCTACCAATTGCTCCACCCCGCGATGTAAAATTTATTTAAGAACTTTGTTTTTCTAACGTAACCGACACAATCCTTCAGAAAAATTCGCGTTAACAATGATTAATTGGAATCAAAATATATACTATCGATGTAAAAATGTCAAACTCAGTACTCGTAAAAGACTTTTTTTTCTTGTAAATTTATCCACCGGAAAATACTTATTCACAATTAAACAGTATAATCACTTACTGGAAACCTAAAGACAAATGTTATCTTCCTTAAATATTAAAGATTATGCTCTTATCGAAAATATCAGCATTGATTTTGAAAAGGGTTTAAACATAATTACAGGCGAAACCGGCGCGGGTAAATCGATACTGATTGATGCGATGGGACTCCTTTTGGGTGAAAGAGCATCGACTGAGATTGTTCGCAAGGGTGCTGCCAAATCTATTGTTGAGGGAGTTTTCAATATTGACGGAAATAAAAAGATCGAAAATTTGTTAGGAGAAAATAATGTTGACTTCCTTCCAGAAATGATTGTCCGAAGGGAAATTTCTTTGAAAGGGGCTAATCGTTGTTTTATAAACGATACACCGGTCACATTGAATTTGATTAAAGAGGTTGGGGATTTATTAGTCGACCTTCATGGTCAACATGCACATCAATCGCTTCTGCGAACAGAAACACACATCGAAATGGTTGATGAATTTGGTATCGATGGAACAATGTTGAATGAATTCTCGGAAGCTGGCAGGCATCTTAGTAATCTGCTTCAAGATATAAAAGGGTTGAAAAATAAAGAATCTTCATTAAAAGAAAAAAGAGCGCTCTATGATTTTCAGATTAAAGAGATAGATGAAATTGCCCCAGTCGAAGGTGAGGATGATCAGCTTGAACAGGATTTAAAGATATTGGATAATTCAGAAAGATTATTGGGGTTGAGTAATGAAATTTATAACGGTCTCTATGATATAGAAGAATCTGTTCATGATCGTTTGGTTGATATTAGAAATCGACTGAATGAGCTTATGAAAATAGATTCGTCATTTAAGGAAAAAATTGAAGAGTGTGATTCAGCAATAGTCATCATAA
>Ga0154609_1156_pt7 | contig 11411 bp, 5 predicted proteins | sample Rifle2008BG13ft_FD_116038 | JGI IMG/M metagenome (GOLD analysis project Ga0154609, IMG submission 116038) | Ignavibacteria bacterium RBG_13_36_8 | reverse complement strand
GCACCATCTTCTTTGTCGTCGAATAATTCCCGCTTGTTAGCGCATAAAAATAAATACCGCTCGATAAGTTAGCCGTTTCAAAAACAACTTCATAATAACCTGCCGGTTTTTCAGCATCCACTAATTTTGCGATCTCATTACCGAGGAGATCAAATACTTTTAATAATGTTTTACCCGGAACCGGGAGAGAGTAGCTTATTGTTGTTACCGTGGTAAACGGGTTCGGGTAATTTTGTTCAAGTTTATATTCGGTTGGCGGTGGTTCGTTATTACTGACTGTGTCGATAATCGAAAATACTGCATCGCTAATGTCGAAAAGTGTTTCATCGTTTATGCATGCGATATGGATTTTATAATCATCAGCCGGTTGAAGTTCCAAATCGACTTCCCATGAATAAAAAGAATTTCCGGTAGTGGTAATATTTGAAACAAAAGCATCATTTCGATAAAGAGATACAACCACATCTTCGTTGATATTGTCTTGCCACTCTATATAATAATCTAAACCAATATGCCATCGTTCGCCGCCGTTAGGTTTTTTTATTAAAATGAAAGGATTTACTGCTGTAAAGGTTTGGGTTTCGCACCATTGACTTTCACCCGCATCGTTTTGTGTTTTAACATGCCAATAATATTGGGTGTTTGGTTGTAGTTCAGCCAAATTATAAGTTGCATTCGTGAGTGAATTTTCATCAATAAGTAAGTTCGTGAAGTTTTCATCAAGCGAGACTTGCAGAGAATAAGTATCGGCAAATCCAACCGGGCTCCAAGTCAATTCAACCGGAAGTTGATAATTAATAGTTGCTTCGTTACCGGGAAAATTCGGGATAGGGACAAATAGTTGAGATTCCAAATCTGATTTTGCCAGTATATATTCGCCGAAGCCCGTGATATTAGCTGTGAGTTTTCCGGTAACAAAATTGTATATCGTTTCCAAAGGGATAAATAATCCGTTGTTTTCGAATTCCCTATAATAAATAATGATGTTATCCGGATCTGTTACTCCCCAGTTGTTTATATCGAAACGTAAATTAGCATCAATAGTTGTGATGCCGAAATTAGATAATACTATTCTTCTCGGAATCACAAGAGGCGCTTTACCGGGAAACTCGGGAGATGATGGAGCGAAATTATAATTCTTTACGGTTAACTCATTATACCCGAAGCTGGTAATATTATTAATTTTAATAGAAATCCCGGGATCAACTTGGTTGATTTCAGTAAATTCATATGTATTGCCGGGAGCGACTTCCGCCTTTGTAATTTCACTATTCGGCAAACCGTTATTCAGCGAGAATCGAAATGCTCTATAACTTTCCAGATCTGAGCCCTGATAGAAAAGTTCAAATACTTTTTCTCCGCTTTGTGTAACTTCGGTCATAATTGGTATTTGTATATTCCCCTCATTAGGTGGTCCTCCCCAGCCAATAACGGTATTACCGTTAGGGAGACGTTGAACACCACCAGCGTGCCAACCTGAAATAATCTGTTCGGGTTGATATTCCCACACCAATCTGGCAGTTTTATTTTCTTCATTAATTTCATATTCTACAACTTCAGAAGAGACTTGTCCGTAGCCTTGCTGCCATGGGAATGGAGAATTATCATAAACAAGAATATTACCATTTGCTAGTCTCTGAAATGTGTGTCCACCGAAATCACCTAAAGCTTCTATTGTGGAGACGTTTGAGAATGTAAATTGATTCATAATACCGCCGATAATCCATAGTATTTGCCCGGTTTGACGACTGATTTTCAGGCCCATACTGACCGTACCTAGTAATATATTACCGTCGTTGTCCAATCTGAGGGAATTAGCGTGAAAAACATTTATGATTTGTGCCGTGTTGCCGGGAACCATACTCCATGGAATGGCGGAAGTATTAGCATAATCCCAAGTTCGCCATTGAAAGACAACATTTTTATCCTCATCTAATTCTTGTATAACAGCGCCGTCGATATAAGCGTCGGGGTGACTTCCTGGAACAATCTGGCTGAGATCTATCGGCACTAAATAATATGCCATGAGTAATGCATGTCCGTTTGGGAGGAGTTGGAAGTCATGAGTTTCGGCAGTATAACCATTGCCCATTTGAAAACTATCAATAACTGTGAAAGATTCATCCATGACCATTTGGATAACCTTTGCTCCACCGGTCCAAGAATAATTTTCAAGTACTTTTGGATAACTCATTAAGCCGTTTGGGTGCATCTTGAAATCTGTTAATCCGGCGCCTTGATTCGAACCGATATCTTTAACAAAAAATGTTGATCCGTCGTTATTAACAATTAAGACGGAAGAAGAAACCGTCGGGTCACTTTGAAAACTTTGATTAATGACGCCGTATGCCGATAAAAATATTTTACCTTCGCCTATTGCTGATTCATTTAAAATGTTGGTAGTAATTTCCGGGATATTTATCTTTCTCGGTTTTGAATTTACCGCTTTAACTTTAGCTGCATTCAGAAAATCCGATTCGTAATTGTATGTGCTTGTGATTTGTTTAAAATTATCAGGCTCAGTGCGGAACGTGTAATTATAAGCTTGTAAACTTCTGCCTCCGATAGTTCTTATTCCTTCACTTATTGTTACTTCAATTGTCTCATCCGGGAGGAAAAAATTGTTCGGTTTGAAAATAATAGTCCTTTGATCGGACGCAAGAATTAACCGGCCTGAGACCTTACCACTTTTTGATCCACTCACGATAATAGTCCCTTCAACAAGAGAACTTTGATCTATTGTTGAGCCTTCTCTTATGATAATAGTATTTTCCAAAGAGTTGAACTTTGAATTTGGTGTTGGACTTAGAAATTGGTACTGTTTCCCGTTGTTAGAAAAGACAAAACTTGAGGCAAGGCAAAAAATGAGAACGAAGAAAGAATTAAGTTTTTTATGGGATGACATACCATCTCCTATTGCAAAAATTTTCCAAAAATAATTCTCTCAATTAACGGGGGCTAATGACTTTCCAAATAATTTATTAGATCAAATTTATTTACTATTCGTTAAATCTACAATTGTTAATTGGACTTATTAGATACTGTCAAAAAAAATCCGACATTTTAACAAATGCCGGATTTGTAAAATTAATTTCTTATTATCTATTTGAGTAGAACCATTTTCTTAGTCTCAGAATAATTCCCGCATTTGAGAGTATAGATGTAAACACCGCTTGGAAGTGCAGCCGCATTGAACGTTTCCTGATGATAACCGGCTGTTTTATATTCATCGACAAGTGTAGCAATTACATTCCCCAGGATATCATATACCTTCAAAGTTGTAATACCGACAACAGGCAGATGGTAACTGATAACGGTCTCTGGATTAAAAGGATTCGGATAGTTCTGTTCAAGTACAAATTCATCCGGTATTGTTTGTTCATCGTCAACCGATGTAACAGTATCAATGATCGAAAAAACCGCATCGCTTATGTCGAACAATGTTTCGTCATTCACGCTTGCAATTTGTAATTTATAATCATCCCCCGGTTGGAGATCAAGATTAACTTCCCAAAGGTAAGCTCTGTCGCTGATGGCGGTAGCAATATCTCTAAGATACTGATCGTTTTTATATAATGATATTACAACATCCTCGTCGATATTATCATCCCATTTGATAAAATACTCAAAACCCACATGCCATTGTTCTCCGCTTTCAGGTGTCGTAAGAGTAATAAACGGATTGATAGTAGTGAATGACTGTGTTTCACACCATGGGCTGTCGCCGGCATCGTTGTGTGTTTTAACTCGCCAGAAATATTGTGATTCGGGCAATACATCATCCAAAGTATGGAATGCATCCATCATTTCTGTTTGATCAACAATCAGGTTGGTAAATTCGGAATCAGAGGCAACCTGCAATGAGAACGTATTAGCAAATCCCATCGGGCTCCATGAAATAGTAACCGGCAGTTCATGATTTACCGTCGAATTATTTTCGGGATGATTAGGAAGAGGTGCAAATAACATCGATCCCAGATCAGCTTTACAAACAATGAATTCACCGAACATTGTTGTATTTGCCGTTAATTTTCTTGTGGCAAAATTATATATAGTTTGAAGCGGAATGAACAATCCTGCATCTTCAAATTCACGCTGATAGATTATCGAATTTTCAGGGTCGTTTAAACCCCATTCGTCAACGTCTATTCGAATATCCATATCTATACCTGTGATACCAACTTGAGATAGTACTGCTCTGCGTGGCAACACGATCGGGGCTTTACCCAGAAACTGCGGGGATTTAGGGGCATATTCCCATTTTTTTACTCTCAACTCATTATAGCCTGTTCCGGTATAACTATTTACCTTAACATCAACACCGGTGTAGCCGGTATTATCGTCAATGAAAGTAAACGTATTGCCGCCTGCAATTTCAGATTGAATAACATCCGCAATAGGCAGACCGTCGGTAAACGGGAACCGGAAAGCGCGGTAGCTTTCAATTGCATAGGGGTCAAAAAATATTTCCATCAAGACATTTCCGGCAGCGTCGACTTCAGTAAATGTCGGGCTATACTTGCCCTGACTGCCGCCCCATCCTATAACGGTATTTCCATTCGGAAGCCGCTGCGCATTTCCTCTGTGGTTTCCTGCGATTAAAGTATCAGGTATAAAACTCCAAACCATTTCCACGGTTTTGTTGACTTCATCTAATTTGAATTCATGAACCTGCGATGTTCTTGTTCCCGACTTGGTTCCGTTATCATAGATAAGAAAATTACCGTTCTTCAGGCGGTGAAGATAATGACCGTTGGTATATTCAAGTCCAGTTTCATAATCCAATCCTATATATTGGAATTCACATCGCAGACCTCCAAGCTCCCACATTATTTCGCCTGTTTGACGATTGACTTTCAAATTTTCCTGGGGAGAAGAGATGATCAAATTACCGTCAATATCGAGTTTAATATTATTCATATGAAAGGTGGGAACAATCGGACGTTTGAGCTGGGGAAAGTTTTTATAAGGTTCGATCCAGTAGGCATAATCGTAATTATCCCATGTCCTCCATTGGAAAACAACATTTTTATCTGCATCCAATTCTTGTACTACAGTTCCAGCTAGTAATGCGTTCGGGTATCCGCCGGTTACATACTGACTCATATCCAATTCGACAAGATAGTATCCGAATAATAAGTAATGCCCGTTCGGCAGCCATTCAAAATCGTGAGCTTCGGCAATGTAGCCGTTGCCCATTTGAACGCTGTCAACAATATTGAAACTGTTATCCATTATCATATGAATAACTTCGCCTCCTCCGGTGTATTCATGCTCTCTGATAAATTGTGCATATGTTAAATAACCGTTCGGCTGCATTTTAAAATCGTAAGAATACTGACCGATCAATTCTTTAGAATAAAAAGGAGTTCCGTCGTTATTGAGCATCATAAGGTAATAACCGATGTTCTCAACGTGGCTGGCAACTGCAAGAAAAATATAACCCTCGCCGAGCGCTACCGAATCGTTTATTACAATATTCATTGGTGGAAAGTCAAGCTTTGTTTTACGTGTTGAACTCTTTCGTACGTGTTTTTCCATCCCATAATCTGGACAGAGTTCGGCTATTTCTGCGTAGGGATTTGGCGTTTTAGTAAATGGAGCAATATCGAAAGTAAATATGTAAGGCTCAGTTTTTCCTCCGTTTGATTTTTTTATTCCATCTTTAACTTCAACAGTTACTTTTTCCCCCGGTAAAAATTTCTGATAGGGTTTGAAAATTATAGTTTTATTGTCATTCGAAAGAAGTAATTCTCCATTTATCTTACCGCTTATCGAACCATAAACAAAAATATCGAATTCATTCAAACCGAACCGGTCGATAAATGAACCTTCACGAATAATAATTGTGCTTTCCATTGTATTATAGGTAGATCCCGGTTTTGGTGAAACGTATTGAAATGATTGTGCGAAAATATCAGAGCAGCATAGGATAGTAAAAATCTGACAATAAGTTATTAGAATAAAAAACTTTTTCATTTTAGCACCCCCACAAATTATTTGATTAGTATCATTTTCTTAACATTGTAAAAACTTTTGGATGTTTGGTTCGATTCGGCAAAAAGCGTATAAAAATACACACCTGAGCTTAAGTTATTCGCATTAAATTGAACGTTGTATTTTCCACTTGTTTGGATATTATCGCAAAGTGTTTTCACCAGCTGCCCGAGAATATTGTAAATAGAAATTTTAACATGACTAATTTCCGGAATATAATATTGTATAGTTGTCTCCGGATTAAACGGATTCGGATAATTGCCGATCAATTTGTAGTCTGTTTCTTTTATTGATGGATTTATAATCCCCGTACCAATATCGGTAGTTAGTCTGACATTATCCAAATAAAAGTTAACATTATTCTCCCCGATAAAAAAGATCAATTCTGCATGATCGTCGGAATAATCGGTCATAGTAAAGGTGTATTGAAAATGCTTAACTTGTGATGTAACATATGCTGCGCCAATTCTGCTGTAATCCGTCCAAGGTGAATCGGACTTACGGATTTTTAATTTGAAGTATTTTGTTGCACTCGACCACGCATCAAATTCCAGTGTATAAGTGTTGTTTTGAATTAATAGTATGTTGCTCTGTTTTAGTTGAATACTCTCGTAGCTTGGTCCTCCGTTGGTGACATCGACGAAATATTGGTCGCTATCATTAACCGAGCCTTGAGCATTGTAACCTGTAATAACCACCAATTCCCAAAAACTTTCTCCATAACTAAAATCTCCGTTAAGAACCAGATTGTTATCTCTTGCAAGGTCGTCTGTAATTTGCCCTTGTCCTTCATTAAAGCGCCAATAACCGATCAAACCGCTTGTCGGATCTGTGTAATATTCTGCACCAAGCTGTATATTCATCATCGTTTGAATTTGAGCTTGAGTAAGTGCAATATTCCAAACTCTCACTTCATCGATATTTCCTCCGAAATGTCTTTCATCGTAGAATGGAGAACCTCCGATTAAAAAATTCTGATTGAGGGCATTTCCGATATTGATGTTAAAGCTGCCGCTTTCGGCGGTTTGATTACCGTTTATGTATATTCTCTGCTTACTACCGTCATAAGTTGCGGCAATGTGGTACCATTGATCGGATTGAATTGAGTTGGAAGGTGTTGCGGTTTCAAAAAGTTGTTCATTACTAATTGAGAATTGAACGATTCCATTTGAACCGCAGGCCAATGAATACCCTAAATTAACTCCGTTTTCTGCATCATCTTTAGCAATTATTACTCCATCTTCGGTGCTCGATTGAAATTGTGCAGCTTTTATCCATGCTTCGAGAGTTATTTGGTTACCGCTGATTTGAAAGCTGTTGTCATTTCCGCAATTTACAAAGTCGTTGTTACCGTCAAAGTATAGCGCGTTTTCGAATCCTCCTTTTGAAACCGACCATTGAGGATCACTTGTCTCCTCAGATGTTGAATGACCAAGAGTACCAATACTGTATCCTGAGAACATCGGGTATAGATAAGTCGTTTCCGTATTTGAGTAATCACTTTCATCACCGTTGACATTTACAGCGGTAATACGGAAATAATATTGTGCGCTTCCCGCAAAGGAGCGTAAATCAACATCATACCAAGGTTGAGTTGTCGAAGCAACCAGTGTAGTCGGTTCGGTGTGAGGATCTCCGTAAATATTATAGTGTTCAACATTTTTGTCGCCGAACTTATTGAAGATTAACCTTACCGAACCCAACATTGGCTCGCTAAGTAAATATGGCCTTTCGGCTATTCCTTCCCATTCGAATCTATAAGCTTGATGAGCTTCCAACTGTGGCGACAAGTTCGCTTGATAGACTATTTGTCCATCAGGAGTAACTTCCAATGCTTTCGGGTGCTGAGGCCGTTCCATATTGATAAAAGTATTCCCGTTAGATAATCTCTGTGCATTTCCGGCTCTTTGTGTGAAGAAGTCCGGATCAGCTCTATATTCCCATACTTTTTCAGCTGTCATATTTTGAGTGTCTATTTTATATTCAACAACTCGTGTAAAATTCTCTCTTTTATTTCCATTGTCGTAGATTATATAATAATTCGGATTTCCCTCAACGGGGTAAAAGGCATGCTGGTAAGAGATTGGGATATTGTCATTAATAAACATGAATTCATTATTTCGTCCGCCTAAGCGCCAAATGATTTCTCCTGTTTGGCGATTTATTTTTGTACACTCGCTCAAGTGTCTGCTGGACACTAAAATATTTCCATCGTAATCTAGTGCTATGGAATTCATATGGACGTAATCGATACGGGCTACTGTTAGGTTTTCATCGACCGCGTCTGTAATATCGAAGTGATTGAAGGACGACCATTCAAAAAGAATATTTTGGTTGTAGTCTAATTCCTGAATAACATTCTCTATTACCGTGGCATTTGTTTTTCCACCGGGTATTAAATTACTCATATCTACCATTTGGTATTCAACACAAATAAGAAAAGCAGTGTTATCGTTCGTCAATAGAAAATCGTGAGGATCCGTACCGAGCTCATTTTGAGCCTGAAAAATGTGTAATAGATTATAATTTGAATCCATAGCAATGAATCCTTGATGTTCCACTGAATACCTAGAAACCAAACCGTTCGGTTGAACTTTAAAATCAACCGAAGAATGATTAACTTTTTCATAGTAATAGGGTGTTCCGTCGTTTTCAAAAATCATTGCGTAATAGCTGTTTCCGTTTGCATTGCTGAGAAATATTTTACCTGGTGATGGTTGTTCGTTTATTGTTGGAATTAACAAAGGAAAATCATTCGGAACGGAAACACCGTTAATTACTCTTGGTTCGCTGTTAACCGAATTAGGGTAATTAAATAATCTGTGAGGATTTAAATCGTTTCTTTGAGCAAATAAAGAAGTAGATAAAAATAACATTACGATGAAATGAATTAAACGGTTGGGATCTATAAAAATTATTTTCACTTGAATGAAACCGATTTTTAAGAGAAAAAGAGTTTTATATTATTTATTTATAACTATTTTATTAAACAAAGGTAATAAATGCAATTCATTTATGTGGATGATTTTGGTCGTATCTTTAATGAACAGCTTAATCCGAATAAGCTGAAAACAATAGATTTTCTTATATTTTTTAACAATATTGAAATTAAAATAGACAAAATTATATTCGATCATGAATAAGAAATTGCGCTGTATCCCAAGTGTGGATAAGCTCCTTAACGACTCAAAGGTGAAGAAGTATTCAGGTATTTTTGGAGAAGAGACCGTTAAATTTTGTATTAGAGAGGTATTGAAAGAAGTACGTGAAGATGTAAAGCGTCAAACGTTAAATGGGGAAAAATTGATGAAGCATCAAAGGCAGAGCAGGGGGAGAGAATCAAGAGTGAGAAGTAAGAGGTTGGAAGTAAGAAGTAAGAAGTTAGATTTTGAGATTGTTGAAATAGTCAATAAGGTTGCGGAGAGGGTAAATTTAATTGCTGATCCATCATTGAAGCCGATCGTGAATGCAACAGGAATAATTCTTCATACGAATTTGGGCCGAGCGCCCTTAGGCAAATATATTTTGGATGCACTTGAACCAGTTGTTTTAAATTACTCAAACCTGGAGTTTGACTTAGAAACCGCAAAACGAGGAGAACGAAACGATCATATTCAACGCTTACTTACATTTGTAACACAAGCTGAAGATATAATTGTAGTCAACAACAACGCTGCCGGTGTGCTCCTTACATTAAACACTTTCGCAGATAAAAAAGAAGTGATTGTATCCCGCGGTGAGTTGATTGAAATTGGAGGCTCGTTCCGCATTCCGGAAATAATGAAAGCAAGCGGTGCAAAGATGGTTGAAGTCGGCACAACCAACAGAACCAGATTATCTGATTACCAAAAGGCTATTACGGATAAAACTCGAATCATTTTTAAAGCGCATAAATCTAACTATTATATTAAAGGTTTCTCTGAGGAAGTCGAAATAGATGAATTGTCCGCTCTCGCGAAGAAACATAAATTGACTTTTGTATATGACATTGGATCAGGACTTCTGCGTAAACCGAAAGGGCTTCCTCTTAAAGATGAACCGGATGTTCGCACCAGTTTGAAAAAAGGAGTCGATCTAATCACGTTTAGCTGTGATAAACTGCTCGGTGGACCTCAGGCAGGAGTGGTTGCGGGTAAAAAAGAATTGATCGAACAGCTTGCCAAAAATCCGATGATGCGCGCATTACGGATCGATAAATTGACAATTGCTGCTTTGTCTGCTGCGCTCAGATCATATTTGAAAGATGAAGAGTTGATCACTCAAAACCCAACATTTCATCTGTTGAGCCGTTCACGAACCGACTTGGAAAAACTAGCGGAGAAACTTTTTACCGAATTTGCCGTTAAGGGTATTGAATCCCAGATTATCGAAACAAAAGCGCAATGCGGCGGTGGGACGCTTCCGCAGTTGGAAATCGACAGTTATGCAGTTCAACTTTCATCGCAAGGCAAAGAAAGAAAATTTGCAGAACGTATTTATAAACTTCTTTTGAAAGCAAATAAACCTGTTCTAGGTATTTTACGTGAAGGCAGACTTCTTTTTGATGTGTTAAGTATCTTCGAAGATGATATTCCTTACATAGCAAAAGCGGTTAAGGATGTGTTATGAAGCATCTCATATTGGGTACGGCCGGTCATGTTGATCATGGAAAGACTTCAATTGTAAAAGCACTCACCGGAATTGATTGTGATACTCACAAAGCGGAAAAAACACGCGGCATTACTATCAATTTAGGATTTGCACATTTTGATCTTCCTGATGGAAACAGTATTGGAATCATCGACGTTCCGGGGCATTCCGATTTCGTAAATACGATGGTAGCCGGAGCGAGCGGTATTGATTTGGTTATGATGGTAATTGCAGCCGACAGCGGTGTGATGCCGCAAACCATAGAACACCTCCAAATCATGCAGATATTGGGTGTAAAATCGGGATTTGTTGCTCTTACGAAAGTTGATCTTGTTAGTGAAGATTTGCTTAAGGTAGCTGAAGATGAAATTTGTGAATTTCTTAAAGGAACGTTTTTGGAAGGGAGTCCGATTTTACAAGTCTCTTCGAAAACAAATGTGGGAATGGATGAGATAAAAGAATTCTTATCGAAAAAAATAGGAGAGTTCGAAGAGCGTAAAAAGGGAGAGATATTCAGATTATTCATCGATAGAATTTTTATCGTCAAAGGACATGGTACTGTCGTAACGGGGTCGGTATTGAGTGGGAATGTAAGAAAGGAAGATAAAGTGTTTCTTCTTCCTAGTGAAAAGGAGTTGCGCATAAGGAGATTGGAACGGCACGGCGAGGAGGTTGAAAATGTAACTGCCGGAGACCGTGCTTCAATGAATTTAGTCGGGCTGAATAGGGAAGATTTTGAAAGAGGGATGTGTTTATCGAATAATATTTTGAAACCGACAAAAATG
>Ga0154609_1151_pt15 | contig 11585 bp, 14 predicted proteins | sample Rifle2008BG13ft_FD_116038 | JGI IMG/M metagenome (GOLD analysis project Ga0154609, IMG submission 116038) | Ignavibacteria bacterium RBG_13_36_8 | reverse complement strand
CTTTAACCGGTCTGCCGCCGACTGCAGGTTTCATCGGCAAGCTATATATTTTTATTGCACTTGTTGATGCAAAGATGATTGCCGTAGCAGTTATTGCACTTCTAAATACGGTTGTCTCTCTTTATTACTATGTTCGGGTTCTCAAACATATGTATTTAACTGAACCTGTTACGGAACCAGCTACTGTAAAAGCTTCTATCCCAAATTTGATTGTGGTACTGATGCTTTTAATCCCGATACTGGTATTCGGAGTTTATTTCACGCCGGTTGTAGATTTGGCGAAAAATTGTATATCAATTCTAGGATTGTAAAAAGATAAACAAAAAAATTTCCTTCACTCTTCGATGCTTCAAGAATATCGAAGGTTCTCACCTATTGTAACAATACAGCTAACTTTTGTATAACCTCGTTCAGTATTTCATGTGGGAGTTTATCAATGAATTCCACTTCTCTTATTTCACAATCCATGCTTTTCACTTGATCTGCTAATATAACACCGGAAATTTTCACACCGACTGGTATCTCTACTTCAAACGGATATCCTTTAGATTGACTGGTAATTGGGCAGCAAATAATCAAACCTACTTTTTTATTATAATCAATTGGAGATAAGACAACAGCAGGGCGTTTCCCGCTCTGTTCATAACCGGCTTGTGGATTAAAATTCAGCCAGACCAAATCCCCTCTTTGCGGGACATATTGCTTTCCCATTAAAGTAATTCTTTCCCTTGTGCCTGACCGGTATCAATCTCTTTATGAATATTATGCTTGGTTATTTCTTTAAGTAGGTCGCTTAGCTTATACTTCTTGTATTTGACAGGTTTAATAATAAGTCTCTCTTCTTCAATAGTCATTTCAACTTCAGTGTTGTAATCGAGTTTAGCTTCCTTTGCAAAAGATTTTGGAATTCTAATTGCCAGACTGTTACCCCACTTCTGGATTTTGGTCTCCATTTTATCAATCTCCAATGTTTCTACAATGAAGATACATTTTTATGATTTAGATTTCAAATTAAGTTTGAAAGACATCTTGACTTTATTTAGTATCTTACCTAATTTTATATCGGACTATATTAGTCGTATATATGTTAAAGATAGCAAAATCGGTCGAATATGCGCTTCTAGCGCTGAAATATATTTCCGAAAATTCCAATGGCAGAACTGTAAGCACTTCTGAGATTTCGGATAAATTGGATATCCCCTACGAACTGCTGGCGAAGATAATGCAGCATCTCAATAGGAATGAAATGATAATATCACAGCAGGGTACGAAGGGAGGATACACACTAAATCAACTCCCCGAAAACATTTCTTTCAAATCAATATTGGATGCTTTGGACTATAAAATCCAAATGACCGATTGCTTAGTTGACAAGCCCACCAAAGACGATTGTAAACGGGTAGAAAATTGTTTCTTGAGAAATCCAATTTCAAAAATCCAGGACAATGTCGAGAAATTGTTCGCTGAAACAACATTGAAAAATATTATCACTCAATAAGGCAGAGCAAATGAAGAACTTAGAAATATTGAAATCGAACCAGGATATATTCTTCAAATTTATGAAAGCAAAATACCCCCTATTCTATAATTCCAATCTATTTTTCCGAGATATGCTTTACACTATACGAAGTTTCTTTGAGAAAAAGAATAGTTCAATATCCTATTCTTCGGCTGAGAAGCTGGCAACAGAGTTTATAAATTACCTCGTAGAAAAGGGGGATTTAATAAAACTTGATGATAATTCATGGAAAGTGAATTTTTTAATTGAGAAACCTGTTATAGAAAATACAGAAGCTTAACTAAGGATTACTAGAATAATCGGAAACGGTATGAATGAAAAAACAAACACCCAAGCGGAGATTAAGATTACCTCAAAAGCCATCTCCCAAGTGAAGAAAATTATGCAGGAAAATCAGATCCCGAATTCTTATAGCTTGAGAGTAAGTGTAAAAGGCGGCGGATGTAGTGGGTTCACCTACAATCTAGGTTTCGATGAAGAAATTCAAGAGGGGGATACAATAATTGAACAAGAGGATCTGAAAATTCTTATTGATGGAAAAAGTTTATTCTACCTGATGGGTTGTGGACTGGACTTCAGTGACGGACTAAACGGAAAAGGATTTGTGTTCAGTAATCCAAACGCAAAAAAAACTTGCGGATGCGTTGAATCTTTTAATGTTTAATTCATCCAATTAATGAGGAAAGAAACGGACATGGAACGAAGAAAATTTTTATATACATTGAGTCTAATACCGCTTTTAGGCGGTTTAGATAAATTACACGGAATTACAAATAGATTAAATTTTACAATAAAAAATAGGAGTATAAAAACAATGGCTAAGTTCGAATTACCAAAACTTCCTTATGCTTATGATGCGCTGGAACCATATATTGACGCAAGAACAATGGAAATCCATCATAGCAAGCATCATGCAGCATACGTACAAAAGTTCAATGCTGCTTTAGAAGGAACCGATCTTGAGGGAAAATCATACAAAGAAATTTTTGCGGTTGTTTCAAAATATCCCGCAGCAGTCCGCAATAACGGCGGAGGTGCATTCAACCATAATCTGTATTGGACTGTTATGGGTCCAAATAAAGCCGGTGAACCTACAGGGGAATTGGCCGAAGCAATTAAATCGAGTTTCGGTTCATTTGAAAAATTTAAAGAAGAGTTCTCCAATGCAGCCGTAAATAGATTCGGGTCGGGATGGGCATGGCTGATCGTTTCCAACGGGAAATTAGTCGTAACATCATCACCTAACCAAGATAATCCATTGATGGATATTGCAGATGTAAAAGGATCGCCAATATTGACAATCGACATTTGGGAACATGCTTACTATCTCAAATATCAAAACAAAAGACCTGATTATATTTCTGCATTCTGGAATGTGATCAACTGGGATGAAGTAGCCCGTAGGTTCAAAGAAGCGAAATAAAAGAAATGATATTCGAATTAGAATGCCTGGTGTTTCCAGGCATTTTTTTACGATTTTGTTTGAGCCAATTTAGTCCGATTAATCGCTCGTTGTAATGATGCTTCTACACGTGTAAAGTCTAATGATTCGTTATAGAGATTTTTAAGTCTTTCCTCTGCCCTCTTTTTAGATTCTTCTGCTCGTTTAATATCGATTTCATCGGGAGATTCGAAACTTTCGGCTAAAAGTAAAATTTTATTTGATAATACTTCCACTGTACCACCGCTTGTGGTAAAATTCATAGTATTCTCTTTCATATCTACAATCCGGATTACACCTATATCGAAAGTTGACATCAATGGTGCGTGATTAAACAATACCTGGAAATTGCCTAACATACCGGGTACGGTAATCGATTTTACTTCACCTTTATACCCTACTTTGGAAGGAGTGATTATTTCAACATAAATTTCTTTCATGTTACTGTTTCATCTTCTTAGCTTTTTCCACGGCTTCTTCAATGGTACCGACATACAAAAATGCTCCTTCAGGTAAACTGTCATGCTTGCCTTCAATGATCTCTTTAAATCCTTTAATTGTATCTTCCAGCTTAACATATTTACCTTCGTAACCTGTAAACTGTTCGGCAACATGGAAAGGTTGACTTAAGAACCTCTCGATTCTACGCGCGCGTCTCACGGTTATTTTATCTTCTTCAGACAACTCATCCATACCGAGAATATTAATAATATCCTGCAAGTCTTTATAACTTTGAAGAATCTCTTTTACTCTCTTCGCCACTTGATAATGTTCGTCTCCAACAATGCCGGCTTGTAAAATTCTTGATGTAGAATCAAGCGGATCAACAGCGGGATAAATTCCCAACTCCGATATTCTTCTGCTCAGCACTGTTGTAGCGTCAAGGTGAGAGAACGTAGTTGCTGGAGCCGGATCCGTTAAGTCATCAGCTGGAACGTAAATTGCTTGCACGGACGTAATCGAACCTTTATGAGTAGAAGTAATTCTTTCCTGCAATTCACCCATTTCTGTAGCAAGATTGGGTTGATAACCTACTGCCGAAGGCATTCTTCCTAACAAAGCACTTACCTCGGAACCAGCCTGCACAAAACGGAAAATGTTGTCAATGAATAATAGTACGTCACGACCCTCTTCATCACGGAAATATTCCGCAATTGTTAATCCCGTCAAACCAACTCTCAATCTTGCACCGGGAGGCTCGTTCATCTGACCAAATACTAATGCTGTTTTACTAAGTACACCTGTTTCTTTCATTTCCAACCACAAGTCATTACCTTCACGAGTTCTTTCACCTACACCGGAGAATACCGAGTAACCGCCATGCTGTTTTGCAATATTATGAATTAATTCTTGAATAATAACCGTCTTACCAACACCAGCACCTCCAAACAAACCGGTCTTTCCTCCCTTTGTATAAGGTTCAAGCAGATCTATTACTTTTATACCTGTCTCAAACATTTCTTGTTTAGTACTAAGGTCTACGAATTTAGGAGAGTGCCGATGAATATTATATCTTTTTTTCGTTTTAATTTCTCCTAAACCATCAATTCCTTCACCAACAATATTTATTAGTCTTCCAAGTGTTTCAGGCCCTACCGGAATTGAAATCGGCTCGCCTGTGTCAACAGCATCCATACCTCTTACTAAACCGTCGGTACTATCCATTGCAACAGTTCTTACTCTGTTTTCACCAAGGTGTTGTTGAACTTCAACTATTAATTCATCTTTTTCACCGTCAATATTTTTTCTAGGTATTTTTATTGCGTTATATATGGAAGGAAGTTGCCCGTCTTCAAAGTCAATGTCCACCACAGGACCAATAACCTGCATTACTTTTCCGATGTTTTTAGCCATTATTTGCCCTTTTTTCTTTGATTTTAAGTTGTAAAACTAATAATTATCTATTTTATATCCAAGAATAGTAAGAATAAAATTATGTAGAATTTGCATTAAAAAACCCATGTTTTAATTAGAAGACATGGGTTTATAAATATATACACTAGCTTACATCTCTCATTATCAAGCCGGAACACTAACCGCTTCTATCATCTCCATACCTTTTTTCATTGCTTCCTCATTAAGAGGAATTAAATGATGATACCGCTCCGGCAATACTTGTTTCAATCCTTCTTTAATATTCTCCAAAGCAATAATCGGTTTCTTTTTCAAAAATGCACCGAGAATAATCATGTTCATCACTTTTGTGTTTTTCATCTTCGCGGCTTCATTGCTGGCATCTATACCGTAAACTTTGATGTCTGTTCTCTTCGGTGGATTGATAATATTTGTACTGTCATAGATTAGCATCCCGCCCGGCTTAACAGCTTTTTCAAATTTATCGAGAGAAGGTTGATTGAGAACAATAACTGTATCAAACTTTGAAATGATCGGCGAACTTACTTTTTTATCACTGATAATTGTAATACAATTAGCAGTGCCACCTCGCATTTCAGGACCATAAGACGGCATCCAGGAAACTTCTTTCTTTTCCATCATACCTGAGTAGCATAAGATCATACCCATAGACAAAACACCCTGTCCGCCGAAACCTGCAATAATTATTTCTTCAGTCATATTATTCCCCCTTCCCGTTTGGAGCTTTTAGATCACCCAATGGATAAAACGGAAGCATATTCTCCTCAAGCCATTTATTAGAATCAACCGGAGTCATCTTCCAGTTAGATGGGCAATTGGAAACAATTTCTATAAAGCAAGTTCCATTATCCAATTTCTGGTATTCAAATGATTTCTTGATAGCTGCTTTGGTTTTACGAACATTACCCGGTTTGTGAACGGACTGCCTGGTAACATAATACGTGCCCGGAAGTTGTGCTACTACGTCAGTGATCTTAAGCGGATTACCCATAACCTTTACATCCCTACCGAAAGGTGAAGTTGTCGATTTCATACCAGGTAAAGTCGTTGGTGCCATCTGACCGCCGGTCATGCCGTAAATTCCGTTGTTGATGAAAATGATAAGTATATTTTCACCGCGGTTGCAAGTGTGAATTGTTTCACCTGTACCGATTGCTGCTAAATCACCGTCGCCTTGATAGGAGAAGACATACTTTTCGGGTAAAACTCTTTTAATACCTGTTGCTACGGCAGATGCTCTTCCGTGAGCCGCTTCACTCATATCGATGTTTAGATAATTGTAAGCCAGCACCGAACATCCGACCGGAGCTACACCAATTACATCACCTTGAATTTCAAGTTCTTCAATTACTTCGGCGAGTATTCTATGTGTTACACCATGACCGCAGCCCGGACAGTAATGCATAGATACATCGTACATTACTTTCCTCGGAGGTTCGTAAACAAGATTCTCATTAATACAAATACCCTCCTTCTTTATCATTTCTGTATAGTGCTTGTCGTCTTTTTTAACCTGCGTTGTCATTTTGTACCTCCAACCAATTTCTTTTCCAATACTTCGAGAATTTCTTCGGGTGTGGGGATAATGCCTCCCATCCTGCCGTAAAACTCAACAGGTACTTTCCCTTCAACCCCTAACATAACATCTTCTACCATCTGACCGGCATTCATTTCCACATCTAAGAATCCCTTAACCTTATCAGCAAGCTTTCTTAACACTTCATATGGAAACGGGAATAATGTTATCGGTCTTAAGATTCCAACTTTAATGCCTTTCTCGCGTGCTAGATCGGCGGTCTTCTGACATATTCTCGATATTAAACCGAATGCTGTTATAACGTATTCGGCATCATCACAGTTTATTGCTTCATATCTTACTTCATTTTTTCGAATCGTATCATATTTCTTTTGCAGTCCGATGTTTATCTGCTCCATCTGCTCGGATTGTAAATAAAGGGATGTAATAACTTTTCCGTCTTTGCCTTTACGTCTTCCGATAGTTGTCCAGCCAAGATCCGAAAAAGTTCTTTCTTCCTGAGGAAATAATTCTACTTTTTCCATCATCTGTCCCAAAGCGCCGTCGGCTAAAATCATAACTGGATTTCTATACTTGAATGCTAGATCAAAGCTAAGTTTTACAAAATCCGCCATTTCTTGAACAGTGTTGGGAGCTAAAACTATCAAATGATAATCACCGTGTCCGCCCCCTTTTACGGCTTGAAAATAATCCCCTTGCCCGGGTTGAATTGTACCTAGGCCCGGACCTCCCCTATTAACATTTACCAGCAGGCATGGGAGTTCGGCACAAGCTATATATGATATTCCTTCCTGCATCAAACTTATTCCTGGACTTGAAGAAGAGGTCATAGCTTTTTTACCCGTGCCAGCAGCACCATAAACCATATTGATCGATGCGATTTCACTTTCTGCCTGCAGTACAACCATTCCCGTCCTATTTGTTGCTTCTCGGCTCAGATATTCCAATATTTCCGATTGAGGAGTAATTGGATAACCGAAATAGGCATCGCATCCGACACGTATCGCTGCTTCTGCCAATGCCTCGTTACCTTTCATTAGTTTGAGTTCTTTCATTCTTCCACCGTTACTGTTATATCTTTTTGAACATTGGTTATTTTTGCTACCGGCTCTTTCTTTCTGCCGGTTTCCCTGTAAACCGTAATTGCACCTTCCGGACAAACAAGCGCACAATTGGTACATCCAGTACATTCGTCATTTATCTTAACAATATAAAGGTAACCCTTTGTGTTTACTTTCTTTGCTTGTTCAAGAGTATCCTGAGGGCATGCTGCGACACATAATTCGCATCCTTTGCATTTCTCGATATTGATTACAATATCCCCTTTTGCTTTCGCCATAGTTTACTCCATATTCTGGTTAAAATAAAAAAAGGCTACTAAATATTTAGTAACCTTCTTTCTAGGAAAACTTTATTCACAATGATTATGAGCAGCTCAATCAATAAATTTTTACAGATATTGGAATATAGTTTAATCATAAATAAAAATATAAATTTTGCTGACTAAATTGTAACTATAATAACTGTGCCAAAAAATATGAATTTATAGAGAAATTACAAAATCACCTTGAGGTTAAATTTGGTGAGAAAAATGGAAAAATTATTCCACCGAAAAATTATAATAAACAACAGTAAAAAAATCTTTCCAAAATTGAGAATTAGACTAATTTATTAAGAAATTAAAGCTTGATAAAAAACTTTTATTTGTGGTTTCCATTAGAAAGTTTCACTAATGCATACAGGCTAGATATCTCTTGCGTGTTTATATGCATGATATGAACTGCGAACAAGCGGTGATGATTCAACCGCTTTGAAATCCATCTTCAATCCTTCTTCCTTATACATCTTGAACTCATCGAGTGTCACGTAACGATCAACCGGTAAATGCTGTTTGGTCGGTTGAAGATATTGACCGATTGTAAGAATATCGCACTCATGCTTTCTTAAATCACTCATTAATTCCAATACCTCCTCTGGTCTCTCACCTATTCCTACCATTATACCGCTCTTGGTTTTTAATCCCTTTGTTTTAAACCATTTAATTAATTGCAGACTCCTTTCATACTTAGCCTGCGGGCGAACAGCATGATAGAGCCTTTTCACCGTTTCAAGATTATGATTTAAAATATCGGGAGGATTTTCCATAATTATTTCAAATGCTTTTTTGTCCCCTTTAAAATCGGGGATCAAAATTTCAATTGTACAATCAGGAGTCTTTTCTCTGATAAGTTTTACTGTTTCGGAAAAAATAGAAGCGCCGCCGTCTTTTAATTCGTCGCGGTTAACCGAGGTAATTACCGCATGGCAGAGTTGAAGTAGTTCAACAGATTCCGCTACTCTGCGCGGTTCATCCAAATCGAGTTCATTCGGTATGCCGACCTTTACATTACAAAAACCGCAGCTTCGCGTACATGTATCCCCTAAAATCATAAACGTGGCAGTGCGATGGTTCCAACACTCCGCAATATTGGGACATTTGGCTTCTTCGCAGACCGTGTTAAGTTTGGATTTCCGCATCAAAGAATAAACATCTTTATAATTTTCGCCTGTGGGCAGCTTCACCTTCAGCCATTCCGGCCTCTTTCCCAAGTCTTTGTGATTCTTTTCAACCTCTTCTTTGAAATCTCTTTGGTGTTGATTGATTGTCATAATTTTTCTCTAAAAGAGTATGATTAAGATTTTGAATAAAATCAAACAATGCTTGTATCGAAATTCTCGAGCATGTCTTTGATATATTTTAAGAACCTGCCGCCAAGCATTCCGTCAACGAGACGATGATCATGACTGAGAGATAAGTACATCATCGGTTTAATCGCTATTGTTTCAATGCCATCCACTTCCATAACTACCGGCTTTTTATAAACAGCGCCTGTACCAAGTATCGCAACCTCCGGTTGATTTATGATCGGCGTTCCAAATAGAGAACCGAAGACTCCATAGTTTGTTATTGAGAACGTTCCGTTCATTATGTCGTCGGGTATTAGTTTCTTAGTCCTTGTTTTCTCACCTATTTCGTTAATTGCTTTCGCAAGTCCTTTGATATTCCTTTCATCCGCGTTTTTTATATTCGGCACCAACAATCCATTAGGCTCAACTGCAACTGCAATACCTAAGTTAATAAATTTCTTCACTACAATATTATTGCCTTCTATCGAAGCATTCAACAATGGATATTCTTTTAAAGCTCTTATAGCAGCATATGCAATGAACGGCATATATGTCAACTTTATATTTTCCCTTTGCAAAAAACCTTCTTTGTTGTTCTTGATGAAATTATAAATTACGGTCATGTCGACTTCAACAACACCAGTAACATGAACGGATGTATCACGGCTTTTAACCACGTGTTCCATGATTCGTTGACGAACGTTATCCATCGGTATTATTTCGGTGTCTTTTCCTCTAGTAACAGGTTGCAAACCTTTATCTGCATCCGAAGGTATAGAGTATAAAGGTATAGTGGAAGAAATCTTTTCGCCGCTCTTTCTTTCAGAGATATAATTTAGAATATCTTTCTTAGTTACTCTTCCACCGATGCCTGATCCGTTAATTATCTCTAGTTCGGAAAAAGATACGTTTTCTTTTTTAGCAATGTTGAGCACTAAGGGAGAATAAAATTTATTAACTCCTTTACGTTTATCGAATGTTTGAGTTTTTACTTTGTCTCCTTTTAAAAGTACATTAAATTTATTTTCCTCTTTCGCTGGTTCAGCTTTAACCGGCTTGGATTTTACTATACCCCCTCTCGATGAAATCTTTGCCACAACCGTACCGACAGCAACCGTTTCATTTTCACCATATAGAATCTCAGTTAATGTACCCTCAATGGGAGACGGGACTTCGGTATCAACCTTGTCTGTACTTATTTCATAAATTATTTCATCTTTTTCAACTTTATCTCCTACTTTCTTATGCCACTTTATAATCGTTCCTTCCATAATGGATTCACCCATCTTGGGCATTGTAACATCGATCGATTCACCGCCGACTTGAGTTGTGGAAGGGATATGATCATCAACAGGCTCCATCTCTTTTTGTTCGATTACTTCTTCCTCAGTTTCAATAATAGCTACCACAGTATCAACCATAACAGTCTCTTGCTCAAAAACTTTTATTTCGACCAACACGCCGTCAGCCGGACTCGGTATCTCAGTGTCCACTTTATCGGTAGCAATCTCGTAAATTATTTCGTCTTTCTTAATCTTATCCCCTTTTTTCTTATGCCATTTGATTATAGTCCCCTCACTGATACTTTCTCCCATCTTGGGCATAACAACGTTCACTTTCATCAATCAATCCTTTACATTTCTTAGTAATTCAACTGTTGTTTTAATCTGGTGTAAATTTTATCTCGATTCGGCAGTACGTAGTTTTCAAGGTTTGGATGGAACGGAATCGGAGTATCCATTCCCGCAATTCTTCTGACAGGTCCGTCAAGATGTTCGAAGCAAGATTCTGAAATCTTAGCCGCAATCTCGGCTCCGAATCCTGCAGTCAACGTATCTTCATGAATAACAGCAACCTTTCCCGTTTTCTTTACCGAATTAAAAATTGTCTCAACATCCAGCGGTGTAACAGTGCGTATATCAATCACTTCAATGGAAAAACCTTCTTCGGTTAATTTCTTAACGGCAAAATTTGTTTCATGAACCATCGCACCGTAGGTTACAACGGTTAAATCATCCCCTTCACTAACAATCTTTGCCTTCCCAAAAGGTATAAGATAATTCGAATCGGGCTCGGGTGAAGTTGCATAACTTTGTCTGTATAAACCTTTATGCTCAAGAAAGAGAACCGGATCATTCAAGCGGAGAGCGGTTTTAAGCAAACCTTTGGCATCTGCAGCGTTGGACGGATAAGCGATAAACAAACCCGGCATGTGCGCAAAGAAACCTTCAATATTCTGACTGTGATACAAACCACCGCGAATATAACCACCCACCGCAACTCTGATTACAGCCGGAGATTCGAACAAATTATTGGAGCGGTAACGCATCATTACAAGCTCATCACGCATTTGCATAAAAGCCGGCCAGATGTAATCGCCGAATTGAATTTCGACACACGGTTTTATTCCTGCAACTGCCATCCCAACAGCAACACCCATTATGCTTGCTTCAGCCAAGGGGGAATTGAAAACTCTTTCTTCCCCGAACTGAGTAGATAATCCTTTCGTTGCGGTAAAAACACCTCCCTTGCCGTCTGCAACATCT
>Ga0154609_1124_pt11 | contig 11748 bp, 6 predicted proteins | sample Rifle2008BG13ft_FD_116038 | JGI IMG/M metagenome (GOLD analysis project Ga0154609, IMG submission 116038) | Ignavibacteria bacterium RBG_13_36_8 | reverse complement strand
TTTCTAAATGTTGTGAGTAAATAATTCTTAAACATAACTGTCCCCCAATAAATTTTATTAACTATGAATCCCGGGGTTGAAATCATTATTTGATAAATTACCCAGCAGGAAGCGGTGATAATTCCATTGTTAATTTTTTTTTGACGATGCAACTCTTCGAAATCACCTGTGAGATTTGACAAATCATCATACGGCAAAATTAAAAACAGCACTAATCTCAAAAGCAAAGGTGTTCTATTTTTCTTTTGTTCGTTCATGCCGACTATTCATATCGCAAGGATTCAACTGGGTTTGCTCTTGCAGCTTTCAAGCTGTGCCAACAAACAGTTATTACAGCAACTACAATTGTGAAAGCACCTGCCAGTGCGAAATCATACCAGGAAATTTGTATTTGATAAGCAAAGTTTTGCAGCCATTTATGCATAAAATAGTAAGCAATGGGTGCGGCAATTATAAAAGCAATAATTATCCACTTGATATACTCTCTTGTTATAAGTGAAAGAATTTTTGTCACTGATGATCCAAGAACTTTGCGGATACCGATTTCTTTAATTCTATTCTTAGTGGATAAAGAAACCAACCCGAATAAACCAAGCGAAGCAATAAATATTGCCAGAAATGTGAAATATCCCATTAGTTTGAATGTACGCTGGTCAGCGCTGTATTCGGCCTCATATCTCTCATCAACAAATCGATATTCAAAGACCCATTCAGGATAAAAACTTTTCCAAGTCTCTTCAACAAATTGCAGTGTTTGAGGAATATTTCCTGGTTTAACTTTGACAATCAGTTTATCACACCAGCTGGGTTGAACTACAAACGCGGTTGGCGCAATTTCAGAATAGAGAGATTCGAAATAAAAATCATTTATTACTCCAACAACCGTTCGATAATCATCAACCCAATTAAAATATATGGATTTGCCGATAGGGTCATCCCCCAAATTTAAAATCTTGACTGCCGATTCATTAAGAATTATTGATTCACCGGCATCAGTTTGCATATTCTCCGAAAAGAGTCTTCCCATAACAGGACTAATACCAAAAATATCGAAATAGTCATAGTTCGTATGTACTATTGCCATGTTAACCTCTTCACTATTCTCACGAGTGTGAAATCCGGAATAATTATTTAATTCACCTGACGGTACACGATTAGCTGACGAAACAATTGAAATGTTACTATGCTTCAGTAGACTCTGTTTTAGCGATTCAAATTCCTGCTGATTTTCAGGATCAATCACATCACTCATAATTACAAATTCTTTGTCATACCCCAAATCGCTTTGATAGAGGAAATCAAGTTGTCTGAACATTATAACAGCACAAACCGTCAGAATGATGGAAATTGTAAATTGACTGATTACTAAAGCACGTTTGAAATTATATTTTGTTCCAGCGAATGATTTTAATCCTTTAAGTATAAGTGTAGGTCTGAATGATGAAATAAATTTAGCAGGATATCCGCCTGCTATTACAACAGTTGTGAAAAGAATCCCCAGTATGGCTAATAAATTACCCGGGATAAAGAGTTTGTCAATCTCCAATTCTTTGGAAGTAAATGAATTAAAATAAGGCAAACTTAACAACACCAATATAATTGCCAATGTGAAAGCAATAACTAGTTGAAATACGGCTTCCAATAAAAATTGACTAACCAATTGTTTGCGTGTTGCTCCAACCACCTTTTTAATGCCCACCTCTTTTAATCGGGTAGTCGCATTTGCTGTAAGAATGTTGATATAATTGAAACAGGCAATAAGAAGTATAAAAACTGCTATCGATGCAAAGATAATTACATAAATAATACTGCTTTGGGGATCCATATCCTGCCTGGGATTATCTGAATAGAGATGTATGTCCCGGATATTCATGAGAGTCATATTTATCTCCGCATCGATCGACCTTTCGGCAAGATAGTCTTTAAATAGTTTGCTGAACTTTTGTTCTAAAGATTCTGTGGATACATTTTCTTTCAATAAAAAATAAGTGGGAAAATTACCCCAACCGATATTGTAGATGAAGTCGCCGAATATATCTTCTGCATTTTCCAGAGTAGCGAAAAAATCAAACCTGAAGTGGGAATTGTTAGGAATATTTTCTATTACGCCGCTCACGGTGTAGTCATATTCATTACCGATCCGAATAATTTTTCCAACAGGATTCTCGGAGCCAAAATATTTATTAGCAATCTCATTGGTAATAACAATTGAATAAGGGTCTATCAAAGCGGTTTCAGGCTCACCGCGCAAAAAATTAAAGGAGAAAATTTTAAACAAGCTGGCATCTGCAAAAGCAAATTTAGTTTCCATGAATGTTTTATCTTTGTACTGAATTTGTCTTTTATTGCGAGGTAATAATCTTGCTGCCTCTTCAATCTCGGGGAAGTTATTTTTGAGTAATTCCGCTTCAATTGGAGAACACCACATTACATCATTATTTAATAACCGAAATATTCTCGGGGCTTTTTCATGATATTGGTCATAGCTTAATTCATCCTGAATAAACATCAGCAGCAGGAAGCAAACGGCAAGTCCAACTCCCATTCCCAATATGTTTATAGATGAATTTAACTTGTACTTAAGTAAATTTCTTAATGTTGTTTTGAAATAATTCTTGTACATTACAACCCCCCAATATATTTTGTTCAAAATAAAATCGGGTGCCGATAAAATAATTTGACCGATCACCCAAATGAATGCTTTGATTCTTCCTTCATGAATTCTTTTGTAGTAATAGAGTTCTTCAAAATCCCCGCTTAGGTTTTGCATGTCGTCGTAGGGTAGAATGAAGAAGAGAGCGACTCGCAAAATCAGCGGTAGTTTTTTATTATGCCGATTCATTAATATCCCGGTTTAAATTTTAGGTATAGCTAATCCCTGCCACATCATATCGTGCTGTTCTTTAATTTCCGCAAGGGCATCATATCCCTGCTTAGTAATACGGTAGAATTTTTTCGCTTTACCGCCGCGTATCGCGTTTGCATCGCCGTAGTAAGTTTCCAAGTAACCCAATTTATCCAATCGGTTAAGAGGGGCATAGATTGTGCCTACTGAAAAATATTTTCCAGTAAAATCTTTGATTTTTTCCCTGACTGTAATCAGGTAAGCTTCATCACCAAGATTGTGAATAGCTAAAAGTATTTGTTCTTCCTGCCGTGTAATTGACTTCATGATCGCTCCTTTGTTTCCTCGATATTTTCGAAGTTAATGATATGAAGCTATAACATTTCTTCGAAATAATCAAAGTAATAGACGTGTCGCCGAATGAAATTGTTCCGTCTATTAAATTTGTGAGAAAAAGTAATGAAAAAATCAAAATTTGAGGATTATTAGTTGTGATGCCCCTAACTGGAATCTCTGGGGGCACCTAGAAGCTTTGAGGATCTATCTGCGTCTATTTTATTCATATCGCAGCGACTTAACCGGATTTGCAATCGCGGATTTTATCGATTGATATAAGATTGTAAGTACCGCCATAGCAATTGATAATCCGACAGTAAGCAGAATAATCGATATTCCGATTTCGATTCTGTACGGGAAATCCTGCAGCCAATTGTTCATTGTATAGTATGCGAGCGGTAATGCTACGATATTAGCAATAACAATCCATTTAATAAATCTGCTGATCATAAGAAAAATAATTCCAAGTGTAGTACAACCGAGAGCTTTACGTACGCCGATCTCTTTTGTTTTGGTTTCTGCAATGAATGATACAAGACCGAACAAACCGAGCGATGCAATTAAAATAGACAACAACGTAAAAATATTAAGGATGTTTCCGGTTCTTTCTTCCGATTTGTATAATCCGTTCCAATATTCATCAAGGAAAAAGTAATCGAATGGTTTGCCGGCAAAACGAGAGTTGAATACGGTTTCTGTCTGTTCAACAATTTGTGATAGAGCTGCCGTGTTTGCAGAAAGGGAAATGGAAGTAAACATCATCGGATCCGATTCTATAATAAGCGGATCAACCTGAAGTTGCATTCCCCTGTAATGGAAATCATCAACAACTCCCACAATTGTTTTTGTTGTATTTCTAAGTCCGGTTACGATTTGTTTGCCGATTGCGTTTTCGTTCGTCCAGCCGAATGCTGTGGTAGCCGATTTATTAATAATACATGATTCGTTCTGGTCTTTACTGCTTTGAGGATAAAAGTTACGCCCCGCAACAATGTTTATATCATAGAAAGTTAAGAAGTCACTATCGATAAAATTGTAATACATCATCTGTTCAATTGGATTATTACCTTCGAGACTTTTCGTAGTAAGCGAACCCGCACCCTGACCAGGCGCCATCGAGGAAACCGAAACATTGTTTACTCCGGGAATTTTCCGAAAGTCATCTTTGATAGACATAAATTCAAATGGTAATGAAGACCGCCCGTTAACTGGCAAAACGATTTTAGATTCTTTGTTGAATCCTAGACTTTGATTTTTAAGATGATCGATTTGAGAGGTAACTACCAGCGCTCCGAATATCAATCCGACCGACATTGCAAACTGTCCGATGACCAATATGCGCCGTATATGGTTTCCTTTAAAGACCATACCTTTACTTGCCAAAGCTTTTGATGGAGAAAATGATGAAAGCGTGACTGCCGGATAGAGCCCCGAAATTATCACTATTGCAAACAATAATCCTAAAATGATAAATATTAACTTCCAATTGAGAAGCATTGATATATGATAATCAACTTCGGCTAATTCATTAAAGAGGGGTAATGCAAAGTTCAAAATCAGCAATGCCAAAAGGGAAGCGAAAAAGATCATTAAAGATGATTCATTTATAAATTGGAGGAATAATTGAAACCTACCGGCACCTAGAATTTTCCGTATGCCGATCTCCTTAAATCTCTTTATCATTCTTACTGTTGCGAGATTGATGTAATTAAAGCAAGCTATTGCAAGGATAAATATTCCGATAGTAATCAGCATTATAGGTAGCTGAGGATTTGCCACGGATAATTCATATTCCAAGTCGGAAGTTAAATAGATGTCTGAAATTAGCTGCAAAAATATTTCATATTTCGATTTCGGTGCTGAAGGATTGATTATTAGACTCTTACTGATTATTCCTTTTATTGAATTTTCAAATTCAGCAACATCAACTCCGTCCTTCACTTTTATATAAGTATACATTCCCGGCCAATCCCAGGAATTTAACCATGGCGGGTTATTCAAGTCATCCATTGAAACAAAAATACCTACAGGCAGATGTGTGTTGTCCGGAATATCTTCGATGACACCTGTGATTGTATAATCCATTCCGTCAACATTGAGTGTTTTATTTAATGAATAAGGCGTTCCGAATATTTTGTTTGAAATTCTTTTAGGTATAACGAGTGATAGAGGTTTCACAAGCGCGGTTTTCGGATCACCCTGTGTAAAATTGTATGATAAAATATCGAACAATTCGTTATCTGTATAAGCAAATCCTTCTTCATAAAACAACTTATCGTCATGTTTAATAGTTCTTGTCGAATTCCAATAAAATACTCTGGCGGCTTTTTCTACTTGCGTGTATTGAGATTTTAATGTCGGTGCAAGCGGTGGAACATTGATTGCGTAACCGGTTGTTTCATTGTTTGATGTTATATTCAATCCAACTCGGTAAATACTTTCGTAGTCCGTGTGATATTTATCGTAACTGAATAAACGGTTGACATAAATGATTACGAATAATACGCACGCAATACCGATTGCTAATCCTGTAACATTTATTGCCGAAAAGCCGAGCTGCTTTTTTATATTCCGGTATGCTACTTTGAGATAGTTGAGCATCATTTCGGGTATCCACGCATGAGTCTTCCACGGCGGGCGGTTGCTTATGCGGGTTGTGTCCGATTTATAAAATTCTTCGCCGAGGTTTTCTACTTCACCAATCTTTTTGAGAGCGTTATTAAAGGCTTGTTCTTCACTTTTACCTTTGTCCAAGCCTTTTTCAATTTCATCACGCAAGTGAGATTCAAGCTCTTCGATGTACCCGTCTTCAAGCGCTTGGTTCTTTCGTAAATTTTTCTTCCAATCTTTTATTGCTTTATCTAAGATGAACATTTATTCCCCCCCAATTTTATTCATATCTAAGTGATTCCGATGGATTTACTCTAACCGATTTATAAACCCGGATAATTATAAACGATACGGCAACAGCTATTGTGGCAATCACGGTTATAATCACATAACCCAAATTGAACGGCAGCATAAAGAGTAATCCCGATTGAATTATTTCCTCCCACAAAAAATAAATAAGCGGAAGTGCGATAACATTTGCGATGATCACGAGTCGTAAATACTCATTCACGATTTTTTTCATTATTGACAACACCGATGCGCCCAAAACTTTTCTGATTCCTATTTCTTTTATTCTTCGTGTTATCATAAAACTCACGAGACCGATCAAACCGATATATGAAAAAAGTACGGCAAGATAACCGATCAGTTTAATGAGATCCAAAATCGATGAACCAAGGTTCATCATATTGTCAAAGAAATGATCCATACTGTAACTTTCAAACGGGAGATTTGGGAATATGGAGCTCCAAGTTTGTTTGAATCTTATTTGGTCATCATTGCTATAGTCGTCGGAAAGTTTAACGAGTAAAAAGTTCATGCTATTCTTTTCCAAATAGAGAATGGCAGGAGGGAGATCGAAACCGATATCGTCGAATGCAAAATCTTTTGTGACTCCTACAATCGTGTATTCCGTTGAATCAAAAATAAGGTTACTCCCTATGGGATTATCCAAACCGAACTTTTTAACAGCAGCCTGGTTTATGAGGATATTTTTTTCATCATTATAAAGTTTGTTTAAACTGCGTCCTATTGTTACTGGGATGTGAAATATCTCGATAAAATTATAATCGATGCCGTAAGTATATATTTCGAAAGCTTCTTCATCTTTCATGTCGGCGCGTTTAACTAATTTTTCAGTATCCCACAAGCCCGGAATATTTTGAGATGAAGATACACTTGTTACACCGGGAAGATTGGAGATTTCGTTTATTAATACTGACCGCTTATCGGCAGTTTCACTAGGTAACTCAATCACGGCGATATTTTTCCGGGTGTATCCGAAATTCGCATTATGAACCCAGTGGTCAAGTTGTTTGCCGAATAATCCGGTAAAAACAAGAATCATTGAGGAAATAAAAAATTGAGTAACTATTAATATTTTAGTGCCGCGTCTTTTTGATTTACCGATTGAGATGCTTCCCCTTAATGAGTCGATGGGTTTAACTCTTGACACATAAAACGCAGGGAATATTCCGGATAAGATTCCTGAAAACATTGCTGCTGTAAAAATAAAGATTATTAACATCGGGTAATTGAAAATAGAGTTCGATTGCCGTGAAGTTTGATCAAAAGTATTAATTGTTTCCATATGAGATGCGAGAACCGGCAAAACCATTTCATATAATAATATTGCTAGAAGGAAGGATATGAACGCGATCAAAATTGATTCTGTTAAAAATTGTTTAACAATTTGTATTTTTTTTGCACCTATAACTTTCCTCAGTCCGATTTCCTTTATGCGGGTCATAAAACGCGCAATGGAGAGATTTATAAAGTTGAAACTGGCAACGATTAATAATAGAGTGCCGAAAGCAAAAGAAATGATAATTAAAGGTAATTTTGTAAAGGCCATTAGAGATTCGATATTATCCGAGTTTAGTCTGAAATCGGTAATGGGAAGTAAATACATCTTTTTGATCGGTGCGTCTGCAGTGTTCCAGTATTTATCTATAAATGTAGCAAGTTTGCCTTCTAGTCTTATTCTATCTTTTGGATTTTTTAATAACAAGAACAGTGAATACTTGTTCTCATTCCAATTATCAAGGGTGTTACTGAATTCGGTTGAGGTTTTAATAGGGATAAGAAATTCAAAACGAAGAGATGACAACCTCGACATATTTTCCATCACACCGGTAACAATCAACCCAACGTTATTGTTTACAATAATCTCTTTGCCAACCGGGTTTTGATCACCGAAATATTTTTCGGCGATATTTTCGGTAATGATGATAGATTGGGGCGATGTAAGCGCTGTCGTTTTATTCCCTTTAACTAAGTTAAAGGAAAACAGTTCGAAGAAATTTTTATCAACGAATAAAGCTTTCTTTTCGAAAAAGACATTATCATATACCTGCATTTTTAATCTTCCGGCCGGGCTAATCCTTGTTCCGTCTTCAATTTCCGGTAATTCACTTTTCAGTGCGGGAAGAACCGGTGCTGGAAGAAACGCCGTATGGTTTGTTTCTTTGTTCTTTGTCTCAACAACTTGAATTACTCCGAATAACCTATCGGCATTTTTATGAAACCGATCCGCTTGTAAATGGGTTCCGAATCCAAGCGCAAAAATTGCAAATGCCACCAGGCTGATTGATAATCCTAAGATATTGATTAAAGAGTAAGTTTTATTCTTTCGGATGCTGCGAACAGCAGTAGTAAAATAGTTTTTCATGAGTGAAGGTACCCATGGACTTTTTTCCCATAGCGGGCGTTTGTTTATGTGGGTTGTGTCCGATTTATAATATTCAGCTCCCACATTTTCAACCGCACCAATTTTTTCAACTGCATCTAAAAATGCCTGCACTGCTTCTTTGCCTTCGCCTAAACCTTTCTCGATCTCATCACGCAAATGTGATTCAAGCTCTTCAATATAACCATCTTCAAAAGCGTGGTTTTTACGAAGCGACTTTTTCCAATTGTTAATTGCTTGATTAATGTTAAACATTTATTCCCCCCGGAATTATTCGTATTTGAGTGAATCGGCAGGATTGGCAACAGCAGCTTTTATAATATTATAACCGACCGCCAGGAATGTTATTATTAGTGTTACTATTACCGGAATTAGGAAGAACCACCAACCAAGTGAAATTTTGAAAGCATAATTCCCTAACCAGGTAATTATTAAATAATAAGCTGCGGGTATAGCTATAGTGATCGAAACTATAATAAGTTTGAAAAAATCTTTCGCGATAAGAACCATGATATTATTTACAGAAGCTCCCAATGTTTTTCGTATCCCGATCTCTTTGGTTCTCTGCAGAGTAGTATAGGAAACTAATCCTAATAAGCCTAAACACGCTATAAAAATTGCCAGCGAAGTAAATAAGCCGAATACCTCGCCGAATTGGATATCCATTTTATATTGCTTATCAAAAATCTCATCTATGAATGAATATACAAATGCATTACCTGGGTAATATTTTCGATATATATCTTTAATTAGTGATATAGTGTTCTCAACATCCTGTGTGTTGATTCTAATTATATAATATATGCCCCACTTGCTACCGTAATAGAGAGTCGGGTTTAGGTTTTTATCAAGCGATAATTGGTGATAATCGTTTATTACTCCTACAACGCAACCGAGCAATTTATTATCGTTAACGATATTTTTTCCCATAGCATCTTCCGGATTTGCAAATCCAAATACTCTGCCCGCTGATTTATTAATTAATATTCCTCTGTCACCGTTTTCTAAGTCATACAAATTGGATAAGTCGCTTTCTAAAAAATTTCTTCCGCAGATCAATTTTATATTGAAGAAATTTAAAAAGCTGTCTGCAATCCAAGCGGAGTAGATCTGTTTCCCGTCTTCGGGTGGAGTTCCTTGTGGTCTTATGCCTCCGCTAACCTCGCCGTTTTCTATTCCGGGATAAACCGAAGCGAATGTAATATCTTTAATAGAAGGTTGATTTTGCAAATCCCCTATAAAAGCATCCATCGCACCGTAATAGTCAAAACCTTCTGAAAAATTTGAAGCCCAATTAACAGCCACAGTTTGTTTAATATTTATACCAAGGTTTTTATTTCGCATGAAAGAGACTTGTTTGTAAACAGTGATTGTACATGCAATGAGTGCCACTGCAATAGTAAATTGAAAAATGATTAAACCTTTTCTAAGGCCGGCGGCTTTTCCTTTACCTGTTATCTTGTTGCGGAATATCACTGTGGGACTAAATGAAGATATAATCAATGCCGGATATATGCCCGAAAGAAATGATCCAACGAACACCATCCCGATGAGAACTAACCAAAACCATAGATCGTTCCACATTGCAAAGTTGAAATTTCTGCCTACTAATTTATGGAATGAGTTGAATGCAAAAAATACAATAACTAATGCTGTAACCACAGCCATAAAGTTTAAGAGGAACGATTCTAATAAAAATTGTTTGATGAGATGTATTTTGTTGGCCCCGATTACTTTTCGTAATCCTGTTTCTTTGGCTCGTTTAAGTGATCTTGCAGTTGCCAGGTTAATATAATTTAACCATGCTATTAGAAGAATTGCTATTGCAACTATTGTTAAAATAGAGACGGCACCTCCATCACCATTGATTTCGTGTTCAAATCTAACATTAGAATAAAGATGAATATCCTTAAGAGGCTGCAGTTTATATTCTCTTTCAAAAGCATTGTTTTCTTCCGCGTGAACTTTTTCAATGATCAAGGGGAGTTTTGCTTCTAATTCACCGGGATTGGCATTCCTATCAAGCTTAATATAGGTGTTGTTATTATTGCAGATTTCACAAAAATGTTCACCATACTGTGATTGGAAAGAAAGAATGATATCGAATTTGAGATGAGAACTCTCCAGGACATCGGCAGCTATACCTGTTACGGTATAGGGAGTTGAACTCCAAGCCGTAATCGTTTTTCCAATCGGGTCATCATCACCGAAATATTTTTTTGCAGTCGTTTCAGTTAGAACCGCTGTGAATGGTTTTGCTAAAACACTTTTTGGATTCCCTTTTAATAAAGGAAATGAAAAAAGAGAGAAGAAAGTTGAGTCGGCATAGAATGAGTTTGCCTCTTTAAAAATATTTTCTTTGTAACGAATTGCAGGCTCTATTTTCCTACACCTGGTATAGCTTAACACTTCAGGGAATTCTTCTTTTATTATCGGGCCAACAAATGAATTGCATCCGGCGCTTATATCGGTTCCGCTTTTGTAGTACCTGTAATTCAAGACGCGGTAGATGTCTTCGTAATTCTTATGAAATTTATCATAACTCTTTTCGAAGATAACATATTGAAGAATCAGTAGGCAAGCCGCCATCCCAATTGCCAAACCAAGAATGTTTATGAATGAATAGCCTTTCTGCCTTCTGAAAATCCGCAAGGCTATTTTAAAATTGTGTGCTAACAAATTGGAAATCCAAGGAAGTTCTTTCCACGGCGGTTTTTTACTAAAGTGAGTTGTATCTGTTTTGTAAAATTCTTCGCCGAGATTTTCAATTTCACCAATCTTCTTGAGAGCGTCGTTAAAAGCTTCCTCTTCTACTTTGCCTTCGTCTAAGCCTTTAGCAATTTCATCACGAAGGTGAGATTCAAGCTCTTTGATATACCCGTCTTCGAGTGCGGAATTTTTTCTTAATTGCTTCCGCCATTTCATAATTGCATTTTCAAGATCAAACATATTTCCCTCTATCAATTAGTTTCTAATACCGGAAGAGGACCCCACAGTTTTCCCAGTACTTCATTAATTGATACCCAGTGCTTCATTTCCGATTCAAGTTCTTTTCTACCGGCTTCTGTTAGTCGGTAATATTTCCGCATCCGGCTTCCGTCGCCTAGTTTCCATTGGGTCGATACGAATCCGTCTTTTTCCAACCTGTGCAAAACGGGGTAAAGCATTCCGTCTGCCCATTCAAGATCACCGCCGGAAAGTTCTTTTACTCTTTGAATAATTTGGTAACCGTAATTTTCGCCGCCTCTTAAGATGGCAAGAATAAGTG
>Ga0154609_1047_pt1 | contig 11975 bp, 15 predicted proteins | sample Rifle2008BG13ft_FD_116038 | JGI IMG/M metagenome (GOLD analysis project Ga0154609, IMG submission 116038) | Ignavibacteria bacterium RBG_13_36_8 | reverse complement strand
AAACGATGAAAAAGCAGGGAGGCTTTATACCAGGTATCAGACCAGGTAAGCAAACCGCCGAATTTATCGATAATATTTTGACAAAGATCACTTTACCTGGATCGATTTTCTTGGCAATTGTTGCTGTATTACCCGCTTTTGTTTCCAGGATTGGTGTATCTGGCAGCTTTGCATCTTTTTTTGGAGGTACTAGTTTGCTTATAGTTGTAGGGGTCGCGTTAGATACATTGCAGCAGATTGAATCGCATTTGCTGATGCGCCACTATGATGGATTCATGAAAGCAGGTAAATTAAAAGGGCGCAGATTTATATAGTTGTATGTATTGTGATTTTGATTAAGTCAAAAAAAGAGATCGATTATATCAGAGCAAGTTGTCAGATAGTTGCTGAAACTTTACAGTTATTGAAGAGATATGTTAAGCCTGGTATTGCAACTCGTGAACTTGATAAAATAGCTGAGGATTATATCTCAAGTAATAATGCAGTGGCTGCTTTTAAAGGATATTCTCAAGCAGGATCGTTTGATTTTCCTGGATCGATTTGTTCTTCGGTTGATGATGAAGTTGTTCATGGTATTCCAGGTACCAGGATTTTAAAAGAAGGTGATATCATTTCAATTGATATCGGTGTAGAGAAGAAAGGATATTTTGGTGATGCAGCTTTAACGGTTGCTGTCGGTGAGATTTCGGATGAGAAGAAAAAATTGATGGATGTAACTGAAAAGTCGTTGTACATTGGAATTGAACAAGCAAAACCGGGAAACAAAGTTGGTGATATAGGAGCGGCTATTCAAGAATATGTTGAGAGTTTCGGATTTTCAGTTGTTCGGGATTTATGCGGTCATGGTGTGGGAAGGTTTTTACATGAAGAACCTCAAGTACCGAATTTCGGGGAAAGAAGAACCGGTTCTTTACTAAAGAATGGAATGACATTGGCAATAGAACCAATGATTAATATGGGCGGGTATGAAGTTAACGTTGCTCTTGATGGTTGGACGGTAATTACAGCCGATCATTTACCATCTGCCCATTTTGAACATACAATTGCTATTGTTGATGGTAAACCTGAAATATTGACAATTAGTTAATTTATGGCAAAGCAAGGACCAATTAAAGTTGATGGAGTAGTTACGGATACATTGTCCAACGCCAACTTCAAAGTGAAGTTGGATAACGGGCATGAAATCTTTGCACATATATCGGGTAAGATGAGAATGCATTTTATAAAAATATTGGTCGGAGATAGAGTCGCTATCGAATTATCACCTTACGATTTAAATAAAGGTAGAATTACTTATAGATATAAATAGTGGAGTATATAGATGAAGGTGCGTGCATCAGTTAGAAAAATGTGTGACAATTGCAAAATAATCAAAAGGAAAGGCGTTGTCAGAGTTATTTGCAAAAACCCGAAACACAAACAACGTCAAGGTTAAAAAAGAAATTTAGGAGGTAACAGGTTTGGCTCGTATTGCAGGTATCGATTTACCAAAACAAAAAAAAGCTTTTATCGGACTTACTTACATTTTCGGAATCGGGAAAACATCTTCTCTGGAAATACTCAGCAAAGCGCAGGTAGATCCTGATAAAAAAGTTGCCGATCTAACCGAAGAGGAAGTAGCGAAAATAAGATCGGTGATGACTGCTGATTTTAAAGTTGAAGGTTCATTGAGAAGTGAAGTGCAGCAAAATATTAAACGCTTGATGGATATCGGCAGCTATAGAGGACTTAGGCATAGAAGGGGCTTGCCTGTAAGAGGTCAACGTACCAGAACGAATTCTAGAACCCGTAAAGGAAAACGTAAAACGGTTGCTGGTAAGAAAAAGACTCCTACTAAGAAATAATGAAACAATAATGGAGGAATTTAATTTTGGCTAAGGTTACAAAGAAAGCAAAAAAGAAAGTTCATGTTGATGCAATTGGTGTTGCACATTTAAAGGCTTCTTTTAACAATATAATTGTTACAATTACGGATGTTTACGGGAATACAATTTCATGGTCTTCAGCAGGTAAAAACGGTTTTAAAGGATCAAGAAAAAATACTCCTTTCGCTGCTCAAGTTACTGCCGAGAATGCCGCTAAAGAAGCTTACGATTTAGGATTAAGACGAATCGATGTGTTTGTTAAAGGCCCCGGAGCCGGCAGGGAGGCCGCTATCAGAGCTTTGAATACGGCCGGTTTGCATATTATGTCTATAAAAGACATTACACCAATACCACATAATGGTTGTAGACCACCAAAACGTAGAAGAGTATAACAGGAGATTTTAGATGGCAAGATATACCGGTTCAAGTTGTAAACTTTGCAGAAGAGAAAAACAGAAGTTGTTTTTAAAAGGTACTAAATGTCATACCGAGAAATGCCCTATTGAAAGTAGAAATTATCCACCCGGGCAGCACGGTGTTTCTAGAAGAAGTAAATTCTCGGAGTATGGTGTGCAGTTAAGAGAAAAGCAAAAAATTAAAAGAATATACGGATTGCTGGAAACTCAATTCGAAAATTATTTTAAAAAAGCTATTAAGCAAAAAGGTGTTACAGGTGAAAATTTGATTCAATTGTTGGAAAGACGTCTGGATAATGTTGTTTACCGTTTGGGATTTTCACCATCACGAAAAGCCGCAAGACAACTGGTAAAACACCGTCATCTGTTAGTAAATAATACAATTGTGGATATTCCTTCGTTCTCATTATCTCCCGGTGATATAATCAGTGTTAGAGATAAAAGTAAGAAGCTTGATATTATTCATAATTCATTAAGGAAAACAAAAGACAGCTTATATGGCTGGTTGTCGATAGATAAAGCTTCTCTTTCGGGAACCTTTATTCAAATTCCAGTCCGACAAGAGATACCACTCAACGCAAATGAACAATTAATTGTTGAGTTATATTCTAAGTAATTTAAAATTTATATAGAGGATCATAAATGAGTTATCCGTTTATAAAGATGCCAGACGGCGTAGTGCTTGATGAATCTAACGCTACTGAGTCGTACGGTAAATTTATCATTCAGCCGTTGGAAAGAGGTTTTGGAATCACTTTAGGAAATGCTTTCAGAAGAGTAATGTTATCCTCTTTAACCGGTTCTGCAATAACCGCAATTAAAATTGACGGTGTATTGCACGAATTCACAACTGTTCCGGGTGTTGTAGAAGATGTTACGGAAATTATCCTAAATCTGAAGCAAGTAAGAATGAGGATTTTGAACAAAAAAACCGGCAGTTTGGAGCTTTCCATTACAGGCCCTCATCAATTTAAGGCTAAAGATTTACAGGCCAATTGCCCCGACATTGAAATTCTTAATCCGGATCTTCATATAGCGACTATAAATAACGATGCTAAACTCACAATGGAAATCAGATTCGGTGTTGGCAAAGGCTATGTACCGGGTAATGAACAGAAAATTGCGGAACAGACCATCGGATTAATTCCTATCGACTCAATATTTACACCGATTAAAAACATTCACTATGATGTTGAAAACGTTCGAATCGGAGAAAGAAATGATTATGAAAAGTTGAGTCTTGAAGTAAGAACCGACGGTTCGATTACTCCTGAAGAAGCTCTTTCGAATGCTGGCAAAATACTCCGAGATCATGTCAACATTTTCATTAACTTCGATGTAGAACCGGAAGAAGAGAAAGTTGAAAGCGAAAAAGATGCTGAAACCGAAAGGATTAGAAAGATATTGATAACCAGCGTTGATGATCTGGAATTAAGTGTTCGTTCGCATAATTGTTTAAAAGCTGCGAACATTAAAACATTGGGTGATCTGGTTAGACGAGATGAAAATGAAATGCTTAAGTTCAGAAATTTTGGAAGAAAATCCCTTGCCGAATTGGTTGAGATAGTTGAAAATCATGGACTCGAATTCGGTATGGATGTCGATAAATATGTTGTTGAAAATACTGAAAACAACTAATTCCCGTAATAAGGTAGAATAATGAGACATAGAGATAAAGTAAAGAAATTAGGTAGAACAGCAAGCCATCGTTTGGCGACATTAAGATCATTAGCGACTTCGTTATTTGTACATAAAAAAATAAAAACAACTCTTGCAAAAGCGAAAGCAGCACGTTCTTTTGCGGAGCCGATAATTACGAGAGCGAGAGAAAATACGCTTCATGCCAGGAGATATGTTTCCCGACATATTCATGATAGATCTGTTGTTCAGGAATTGTTTAATGAAATACTTCCGAAGATTGGTGAAAGACCCGGCGGGTATACACGGGTAGTAAAACTAGGTCAGCGAAAAGGTGATGCCTCCGAGATGGCTATTCTTGAATTAGTCGATTATAATGAACTGCTGGCAAAACAACAGAAGAAAAAAAAGGAAGCAAAAGAAAAAGAAGCCAAGGAAAAAGAAACGAAGGGAAAAGATAAACTGGAAGCTAAAGAAGAAGCAGTTGAAGAAGCAAAAGTTGCGGCAGAAAAGCCTAAGGCTAAGAAGAAAACCGTATCGAAGAAGAAAGAAACAGAGCCGAAAGAGAAAAAAGCAAAAGTTAAAAAGGAAACTAAAGAAAAAAAGACCGAAGAAGAAAAAGATAAAAAAGCCGGAACGAAAAAGAAATCAACCGCCAAGGCAAAAACTACTTCTTCAAAATCGAAAAAGAAAAAATAAATAAATGCTAGTAATTTGAAGTAAAAGAGTAACTGTTCTTTACGGTTACTCTTTTTTATTATATGAAAGAAGTTCATTTTATAACATCAGTTTATCACATTGACAAATTGCCCAAGCAATTATTACCCGAGCTTGTATTGTGCGGGCGTTCCAATGTTGGTAAATCTTCCTTCTTAAATTCGCTCTTCAACAGAAAAAAATTGGCTAAAACCAGCTCTGATCCCGGAAAGACTAGATCTCTAAATTATTATTTAGTTGAGAATAAATTTTTTATAGTTGACCTGCCGGGTTTTGGATACTCAAAAGTTTCCTTAAAGGAAAGAGTAGCATGGCAAAAGCTGATTGAACAATATTTCAATTCACAAAGAAAAATTGAGTTGGTGTTTCATTTTATTGACAGCAGACATGAACCAACGAATCTTGATATATATCTTAATCGATTCCTTAGAGAAATGAATCTTCCTTATTTCGTGATTTTAAATAAAATAGACAAACTCAAACAATCCGAGATTGCACTTTCGAAAAGGAGAATTACCGAATGTTTTCCTGAATTAATTGTTGATAAGAATTTGTTTATGTATTCTTCAACGAAAGGTACCGGAAAGACCAATCTGCGCAATAAATTGAACAATTTGTTCCTTAAATGATTTTTTCCTAAAGTTTTAGTATTATTACAAACAAATTTCATTCGATAGCAGTAATGGGAATAAACAGAAAAAATAGAAGAAGAATTTTGATCTTTTTAGTGATTCCCTTACTAACAGCCGTCCAATTTTTTACCGAAGACCTGATCTTGAAAATCATAGCCTCTATATTGCTTGTTGTGTATGTAGGATTCATAATATTCCTACGCGATTCGATACGAGAGGAATATTTTGATGATATTGAAGAGAGACTTTCGCCGGAAGATGATTCTGAAGCTGAATCATCTGGTAAAAGAGAAATAGTAGCTGAAGATGACGATTTTAAAATCCTCACTCCGATTGACAAAATCGAAGTCAAGAAAACGGAAGAGTCTCACAGATCAAGATATGAGACAAAAGATTTTTTCAAGCCGCCGGATCTTAAAGCTAACTTTGAAAAAATTGTCTCGGAAGAATTGCCTGCCGATTTCAACCATGATGAACAATTCGGTTTTGCTTTAGAGAAAATTTTAACTGTAATCAAAGAAGCTTTTTTGGCCCATAGTGCATTATTTTTCTGGTACAATAAAAAGAAGCAGAAATTAACTCTTGAAAAATATGTTTCCAGCTCTTCTGAAATTTCTGAACGGAAATATGATATTGAAGACGATGTTCTTAGTAAAATCGTTCAGAAGGAAGAGCCTGAACTGCTAACTAATATTTTGCCTAATGCCGAGAAAGACGTAATCAGATACTATGTAATGCCGCAAGGAATACGGAGTTTCGTCGGTGTACCTTTGTATTATCGCAAACGTTTGCTTGGTGTTCTAGCATTGGATTCTAAAGAGGGGGATGCGTTCGGCATAGAGACTATCTATTCGCTTGGTAGATCGGTCCGTGTAATCTCAATTATGATTTCTTTATTCGAAGAAAAATTCAGCGAGTCACAGGCCGAACAGAGATTAAAATCATTGCTTACAATATTGGGAGGGGATAAAAAGTTCACTACCGAGACAGAATTATATGAAGCTCTGGAAGCATCGGTTCGCAATCTCATACCCTGGGATGCTTTTGCTTTCATCTCTTATATGCCTACGGAACAAAGATTTAAAATTAGTAGGGTTGTAAACAAAACCTCTCTTAAATACACCGGAGAAAATTTAGAAGTAGAATTGAATGATACACTTGTGGGGAAAGCCATTATAAGCGGTGAGCCGAGGAAGGTGGACGATACCTCAGCAGTAGAACAAAAACGATACTCTAAAGCTGAAGATGTAAGTTTCGACGGTTCCTTTCTTGCAATTCCTTTGGTTTATGATGATCAAAATTTCGGCGTTATCTGTTTTGAGAGTCTGAAAAAAAATATTTATACGAATGCCGATATTGAATTCTTAAGAAACGCCATGAAGATTTTTGCTTTTATTCTTTATTCTTTCTCTTCTCATTCTCTGCTTAGAAGTTTGCTTTCGGTTGACATTGATACTCTTGCTTTAAATAAAAAATCTTTTATGGAAAGAATAACGGCGGATTTAATTAAATCTGAAGAATTGAGTTTGCATGGAGCTGTGGCATTAATTTATATTGATGATTTTTTGGAACAGGAATCTTTGTTTGAAGGAGATCCTTTCCCGAAAGTATTAAAATCGATAGCTGCTGCGATTAAGGAAGAGATGACTCCGCTCAATATCTTCGGCAGGCTGGGTGAACGATTATTTGCGGTTTATTTCTTTAACTCAACTGCCAAAGACGTCTTTTTGTGGGCGGAAAAATTGAGAACTAAAATTGCTCGTAAACCAATTGCTGTCGTATCTAAACAGACTACTTTTACAGTCTCAATTGGAGTTGCTGCAACCGGTCATACAAGTGATGCAGAAGAAGTGATTTCCAATGCTGAATTAGCTCTTAACAAAGCCCTCGAAAAGGGGGGTAATACAGTAAAAAGTATCAATTAAAGTTACCTTTGAATAATTTTATCATAATTGTATTGGACGGAGTCGGTATCGGAGAGCTCCCCGATGCTGAGAAATACAAAGATCAAGGAAGTAACACATTAAAGAACATAGCCTCCCACGTTGGAGGACTTCAGCTTCCAAACTTAGAAAGATTGGGTTTGGGAAATATCGATAGTCTGGAAGGTTTATCCCCTCAAAAATCACCCCTCGCTTCATATGGTAAAATGACTGAGCAATCGGTTGGTAAAGATTCTATATCCGGACATTGGGAGTTAGGCGGTTTGAGAATTGATTTTGAATTTCCTCTTTACCCTAATGGATTTCCCGATGATCTGATTTCGAATTTCTTAAAACACACGGGTGTAGAAGGTATACTCGGAAATAAAGCAGCATCCGGCACAGAGATCATTAAAGAGCTTGGCGATGAACACATTAAAACCGGTAACCCGATTATTTATACTTCGGCAGATTCCGTTTTTCAAATTGCAGCTCACGAAGAAGTAATACCTCTCGATAGACTTTATGAAATTTGCATGATGACTAGAGAAAAAGTATTGACCGGTGAGATTAGTATAGGTCGTGTTATTGCCCGCCCATTCATTACGGAGAAAGGTCAATATAAAAGAACGGTTAACAGGAAAGATTTTTCTGTCAATCCGGTGTCCGATACGATTCTTGATGTTTTAATGGAAGCCGGTATTGATACGATTGCAATCGGTAAGATAAATGATCTTTTCAATTATCGAGGAATTAAAATCAGTCAACCGACAAAATCCAATGACGAAGGAGTGAAAAAATTAATCGAATTTGCGAACAAAAGCCAGGGCAGTTTCATTTTTGCGAACTTGGTTGATTTTGATGTATATTTTGGTCACAGAAATGATCCAGCTGGTTTTCATGAAGCACTGAAAGGATTCGATTCGAAACTTCCTTCGATATTAAATGTAATTGATGAAACAGATGTATTGATACTAACAGCCGATCATGGAAACGATCCGACGACACCCAGCACGGATCATAGCAGGGAATATATTCCGTTGTTGTATTATAGAAAAGAAAGGGAAGGGAAAAATCTAGGTATACGTAAAACTTTTGCGGATGTGGCACAAACTGCGGCTCACTTTTTCAAAGTAAATAATAATCTAAAAGGTAAAAGCTTCTTGCTTGAAGCGTAAAAAAAAATTGCAGTCTCTTTGATGAAAGTTTTAAAAACAGTAGGTTTGAATGCCGGATATTGATGGATATAAAATGGAAATAAGGGGATTATATCTTTTAGGGAATACTTTAGTCTGCATGATTATCCGGCAAAATATCTTCCTTTATCAACAATGAGAAACATTAGATTGCAAATGGGGGATAAATATATTTTAACCAAAAGACTCGCGGGGTTAAATTGATATTAGGAAAAGTAATCGGAACGGTTTGGTCGACTAAAAAGGATGAGAATTTAGTCGGTGCAAAATTTTTAATAGTCCGTCAGCTTGATCTTGATTACAAACCTCAGAAAAATTTTGTTGTTGCTGTCGATTCGGTTGGAGCGGGAGTAAGCGAAGTTGTATTAGTTGCACAGGGGAGTTCGGCGCGCCAGACGACTTTTACAAAAAACAAACCTGTAGATGCCGTTATCATGGCAATAGTTGACAAACTTGATATCGCAATAAAAGATAAACTTGAAGAGTTGATAGAGAGTTAATGCATCTCGGAAAAGTAATAGGGACAATTTGGGCTACCCGCAAATATGAAACATTGAAGGGGTATAAAATGCAGTTTGTCCAGCCCTTAAATTCTCATTTGAAAAATTTGGGGAAACCGATTGTTGCCGTGGATACAATAGGCGCTGGTCCGGGTGAAGTTATTTATTATGTTACTGCCAGCGAAGCCGTAATTCCTTTGGATGTTGACATGGCTCCTGTTGATGCTTCAATAGTAGGGATAGTTGATTCAATTTATTCCGAAAAAACCGGGAGAAAGTGAATTGAAGATTACTAAACAGTATACCAACCGTGAGAGCCAATCGCTCGATAAGTATCTTCAAGAAATTGGAAAAGTCGATCTGCTTACCCCCGATGAGGAAATTGAACTTGCAATCAAAATTAAAAAGGGGGATCAGAGAGCACTTGAGAAATTAGTTAAAGCGAACCTTAGATTCGTTGTTAGTGTTGCCAAACAGTATCAGAATCAAGGATTATCTCTCGGTGATTTAATCAATGAGGGGAATCTCGGTTTGATTAAAGCAGCTAAAAGATTCGATGAGACGAGAGGATTTAAATTCATTTCCTACGCAGTCTGGTGGATTAGACAATCAATCCTTCAGGCATTAGCCGAACAATCTAGAATTGTTAGACTACCGTTAAACAGAGTTGGTGCTCTAAATAAGATAGGGAAAGCCTACAGCAACCTCGAGCAGGAATTCGAACGGGAGCCGAGCGCAAATGAATTGGCGCGCGAGCTCGATATGGATATTAATGAAGTATCCGACACACTCAAAATTTCCGGTCGTCACGTATCAATGGATGCACCGTTCGCTCAAGGTGAAGACAACAGGCTTTTGGATGTATTGACCAATGAACAGCAGCCGTCCCCCGATTGGACGCTTATGTCCGAATCGTTAAAAAATGAAATTGAAAGAGCGTTGGCTACATTAACCGAAAGGGAAGCGGAGGTTATCAAATCGTATTTTGGTTTGAATAAAGAACACTCACTTACTCTGGAAGAGATCGGTGAGAATTTTAATTTAACGAGGGAAAGAGTCCGCCAGATAAAGGAAAAAGCAATTAGAAGATTACGCCATGCATCGCGAAGTAAAAACTTACGAACCTATTTAGGTTAAGTTTTTTTTCGATGGGACTAAATAGATTAATAATTTTTTGTTGGGGAATTGCAGCTGTGATAATTATCAGCGGCTGTTCCCCTTCTTCATATAGCAGCAGGTATGACACTCCCAAACAAGAAGATAAAGATAAATCAAAAAATGTTAGGTTTACATCGGAGGATGGGGATAAAACCAACGATTCTACCGATGCAGCCTCTCGATATAATAATCAACCAGAATTTGATGTGAAGCCGGTTGAAGATTATCCGGTTGATGCTGAAGAATTGATAAAAAAGTATGATAAAGTAAAAAATCTATCTGCCGCATTAACACCGCGTGAAAAAGTCCTGTTCGAGATTATTCATTTTATAGACACACCCTATAAATATGGTGGTGAAAGCGAGCAGGGAATCGATTGCTCTGCATTCACCCAACAGGTTTTTCAAAATACACTAAATGTCAATCTGCCGAGGAGCGCAAGCGAACAATTTAAAATTGGTGAGGAAGTCTCCAATAAAAGTTCTTTAAAGTTCGGCGATCTGGTTTTTTTCGATACCCGGAAAGGTTCTTATCCCGGGCATGTCGGCATTTATATCGGTGAAGATATGTTTGCCCACGCCAGCCGTTCGCAAGGTGTAATAGTCTCTTCTCTTAAAAGTTCTTATTACTCCAACAGATTTATCGGAGCTAGAAGGTTTAATACGGGATTATAAAATCCATCATCTTAATACTCATAATAGCAGTAATGTATAAAATGCTATTAGAGATTTTCTCTCCAAAACTCCAGCATTTTCTTGTACAGATGAATTCTCGCCGGTGCATCGCTTATCCCATGTTGTCTCATCGGGTATATCATCATGTCGAAAAGAATATTGTTTGCAATCAATTGGTTTGCAAATGCCCAGCTGTTTTGAATATGAACATTATCGTCATATGTTCCGTGAACCAGCAGCAGGCGTCCGTTAAGATTTGATGCAGCATTAACCAGCGATGTTTTTTCATAACCTTCCGGATTATCTTCCGGTCTTTTCATCACACACTCAGCCCACTTTGCATCGTAATAGTGCCAATCGGTTACCGGTGCAACTGAAATTCCCGCTTTGAATTCTTTTGTATGTGTAAGCGCAAGTAAGGTATATGTTCCGCCGCCGCTCCATCCCCATATTCCTATACGTTCGGAATCTACGTAAGGCTGCGACTTTAACCACTTGACAGCCGAGATAAGATCATTCAGTTCAACGTCACCGTACATTTGTTTCTTGATTAAGCTTTCCAATTTTTTACTTATTGCGGCTGAAGCACGGTTGTTGAATGTCATAACCAGGAAATCGTTGTTCAAGAGAACCTGATCGAAGTAAATAGATTGAGCCCAACCGTTTGAATTCCACGAATTGTTCACCGTAGGTGCCGATGGTCCGCCGTAAACATAAATTATTACCGGGTATTTTTTATTCGGATCGAAATCTTTCGGCTTGCTTATCTGAGCAGGGAGTTGAAATCCATCTGCCGCTGTGATGGAGAAAAAAGCTGGGTATTGAAAGTTATAGGGACCTAATAATTCGGAACGCAGGGAAGAAAGTGATTGAATTAGCTTACCGTCACCTTGATATAAATTTAAGGACGGCATAGATGAGATTGAGGAATAATTATCGACATAATATCTTCCATCTGGGCTGAATTGCACCCTGTGAAAACCCTCCTCCGATGATAGGCGCTGAAATTTATTCCCATCCGGTTTAATTCTATAAAGATGCTGCTCGATGGAAGACTTTTCGTTGGCGGTAAAATAAATCCAGTTTTCCTTTTCATCACCACCGACCAAAGCGCCGTTTCCGTACATTGCAAAAGCTCCGAACGGACGAAGCGACCAATCGCCTTTTGTTATCTGATTAATTAATTTACCTTCGATTGAATACCTATAGATATGATTATAACCATCGCGCTCGGACAGCCATAGAAATTCTTTTCCG
>Ga0154609_1143_pt1 | contig 12081 bp, 11 predicted proteins | sample Rifle2008BG13ft_FD_116038 | JGI IMG/M metagenome (GOLD analysis project Ga0154609, IMG submission 116038) | Ignavibacteria bacterium RBG_13_36_8 | reverse complement strand
AGACATTAACAAATAAATTGAGTTATTATGGGCGAATATAAAACCGGTACACGCACAATAATTGCCGTAATATTCCTTCCGCTGCTGATTTTAATTTGCTATTACGGCAGAATCCCCTTTTTACTGATAGTACTTATTATTGGATTATTTTCGTACTATGAATTCACAACTCTTGCAAATAAGAAAAAAAGTAACCCGAATTTAATATTAGGATTGATTTCGGTATTCATTATCATTTCAAACGCATATTTCAAATTTGTGGGCTACTTCCATCTTTTAATAATTATTACAGCTGCACTCTCGTTGGTTGAACTTTTCAGGAATAAAAACTCGGCTATTTCCAATTTAGGATCGACATTTTTGGGAATTCTCTACATCGGTCTTTTCTCAGCGGCTTTGGTCAGCATAAGAGAATTTTACAGCGGTTCGCCTTTGCTTTATAACGAGGGCGGATATATTATTTTATCTATGCTGGCTAGTATTTGGATTTGTGACACAGCTGCATTCTTCATTGGAATCGCTTTCGGAAAGCATAAAATTTTTCCTCGTGTAAGTCCGAAGAAAAGCTGGGAAGGATCAATCGCAGGTTTCATCTTCGCTGTTTTAACCATGATAGCAGCAAGAGAAATTCTAATTGATTTCATTTCCATGAGAGATGCCGTTTTCATGGGCGGTTTGATCGGTATCTTCGGTCAGGCAGGTGATTTTGTGGAAAGTCTATTCAAAAGAGATGCAGGAGTTAAAGATTCTTCCAACCTTCTCCCCGGTCACGGCGGTATGTTCGATCGTTTCGACTCGCTTTTAATGACAGCTCCAATTACCTATTTGTACTTGCTGTTTTTCACATAATTTTTTTCAAGAGAATAAAAGCGACTACAATTCGGATTCTAGGTCGCTCTGAATTTTCCTACAAAACTTTTCAACCTCACGCATTACGTATTGACTATGAAACCAATTCGATTTTAAAAAAATTAAATCGGATTCATTTCTTACTTTCATTTTATGATCAGATTTTGCATACTGCCAATCCGGATTAAGAGAATCTTAACATATGAATCAACGTTCATGTATAATTTCCTGGATTGATACAATTGCAAGTATAATTGAAGTAAAAATTTATTGAATATCCCTTATTAAGTATTGAGGAAATGAAAACTTCGGGGGAAAAATGAACAAGAAAATTTTATCGGCTACTTTTGGAATTATTTTTCTACTCATATACAGTTGCGCTCCTTCCGAATTAACGATTAATTATCTCGTCGATCCGAAAATTTCCAACGAAAAAATATCTACAATCGCACTAATGCCATTAATTGATAATTATTTAACCGATGAAGAAAGAATGGATATCGACGAACGGTTTTTTGATCTATTAGAAAACAATTACCGTGTTTTAGATACAGAACAAAGCATTGAATTATTGAAGCAAAATGATTTGTTGGAAGATTGGAAAATATTTTGGAACAATTATTTAACCAACCAACATATCGATAAAAATTTATTACTCACTATAGGGAAGAGAATTAAAATAGATGCCATTGTACAAGGAAACGTTTTAGATATCTCAAAACAACTGCCGGTCCACCGCAAAATAATTGGAGAGACTTCCGCAAAATTAAAATACTCTATTTTTTCCACCACCAGTGGAAAGCTTTTATGGGAAGCGAACTCTTTCAGCAAGCAAATAAATGCTCACACCGATCAGGCTACGCCGATGGCTATGGAAGCTCTGGACATTGCGCTTGATGAAATAATGGATAATTTTCCGTACCGGTAAAATGTAGTTGAACATAAATGATAATAGTACTTTTTCTTATGCTTTCATCCGCCCAAATACCTTCTCAAAACCTTGACCTGCAAATAGATATGAATCCGGCAATCAGACTATTGATTTTTCATCATATCTTCATGCTTAGATTTTTCTTATTTTTTAAACAGAATTACTTCACTTTATTAAGATTAGATAGCAAATAAAAAGTAAGTTTATACTATAAAATAGCGGAGTATGAAAATGAACCCATTTAAAATATTATTACTGGTTTCTGTCACGTTTTCGATTGCATTTTCGGGGTGCGATTCGACGGAGCCCGTAGTGGGAGATGAAGCAACTATTCAGGCAATGTCTGAAGCTGATCAATTGGTAGGTACTCTCACCGCATCGGATGGTTACGTCGCATGCGAACAAATGCCGGAATTATCTTTAGGCAGTGCTGAGCTTAATATTCAGCTATTAGAAAATTTCACCAAATTCTTTAAAAAATCTTTATTAAACAGAACAGCTAATTCTGTAAATGATACGAATCCGATGTTAATCTTCATGTATCTCTATTTACCGAGAGGTACTTATACCTTCAACGGTTCTCAATGGTCTCACGAATCCCAGCCGGATGACGAAATAATAATTATCTTCCCTTACATGGATCCGGCAACACATCTATCACACACTGGTATGTTAAGATATCATAATATGGAATGGACTGGAACATCAATCGCAGTGAGTGCGGATATAATTGTAGATGATGAACAAGCCGTTGAGACTACCCTACAGGTGACCGGGACAGGATTAACCGATTTCCAACAGACACCTGAAATCACTTCGATAAGTATTTCTGGATTTGTAGTTGACAATTACGGGATATTATACAATTTCAGCATGATAATAACCCAAACACAAATTACAATAATTGTCGGCATTGAAGGAGAAACTTTTTTGAACCTAACAATGACAGGTGATCCTCTCTCTGATCCGGAAGGCGGATTTGAAACTATATCGATTTCCTACGGTGGATTGACAATTTATATTAGTGATACTCAAACCGAATCCGGAGAAGTAGGATATATAATGCTCCAAAATGTTCAGGAGGCAACTATTGTGATTAAGAATGGTGAGCTATGGGTAAGGTGGAATGACGGAACGGAATGTAGGCTTGCCGAATATATACCGAATACTTCTAATAGTGCTGGTGGTGATGGTGAGGTATGGTGAGATCATATAGATTCTTTTCTTCATGAGCTGCTCTTTATTAAATTAAGAGCAGCTTTACTTTTCTCAAACCGTAAATCTTTTTCCTAAGTCCTGCGATAATTAATTGACACTTAACAAGAAACATAATCTCGAAGAGAAAAAAAACATCCTTTTATTGATGATCTAATTTTAGCATCTTAACGTGCATAATTGATCGAGAGATATTATGATAAGACTTGTGCGATTCACCTTTATTCTTTTACCGATTCTCCTTCAAAATATTCCGGCTCAAAACACAGATCTCTTAACAAAATTCTCTATGGGCAAATATGTTTCTATGGGAGGAGCAGGACTCGGAATAGTTGATGATATTTCAGCTGTTGATTTCAATCCTGCAGGTTTATCTCAGATAAAAAATTTGACATTTTCACTTTCTCAAAATTTTAAGTATTACTCTTATTACTCATTTATCGCCAATCAAGGTGCCGGTTCTATTACCAATGAGTGGAATAAACTGAAATACAACCTTGAGAATATTTTAATCGCTTACCCATTAAATGAAAATATTACTCTATCAGCAGGCTTCATCCAGAAAATAAATCCGTACCTAACCAACGTAAGAAGGTATATCACATGGAGTACAATGTTCTCTCAAGAAACAAGCGGGAGTGTTTACGCAATCGCATTGGGAAGCGGATTGAAAATTTCAAAAAATATTTCTCTAGGTCTCACTATTTACAATTACCTCGGAACAGTTGACAGTAAAGTCGTCGGTGATAACCACGGACGGGATTCGGATAAGTGGGCTTTAATGGAAAATGACTTCAGCGGTTTCGGCTTTAGGTTCGGCGGTCAAGCACGGCTCGATAACTTTTCAACAGGAATTATTTTTGAATACCCGACTTCATTGAACGTGAAAACGAATAAATCAATCTCGGACGATCAAACATATCAATATCTCCTGCCGGATTATGATGAAACAAAATTTAATTTACCTTTGACAATCGGGATCGGTTTTGCATATTTATTCGAACCGAACACTTCAATATCCCTAGATTTCGAAACGCGCCGTTATAAAAATTCCGATATCAAAATAAACTTGTACGAGTACGGAGGAAATCCCGAGTGGGATAATTTATACATGATCCGTTCCGGAATAGAATTTTACCCGATTAAAGATTTAGAATTGCCGTTACGCATTGGTTATGCATACATACCGCAACTTTATTTCTCAAATAACTCAACCGCTTATGGAGAGGTAATATCGTCATATGAAAACACTTCACGTGTTATTAAACATAATTTCACTGCCGGAACTTCATTGAGATACTTTAATTTTGACTTTCATTTCGGTATTGAATACGCAATATTAAAATGGCATAGAAATTTAAGTTCAAGTGTTATCGTGGAAGAAGATTATACAGAAAAAAACATCACGTTTTTTATGCAAACAATACTTGAATTAAACTAAGGAACACTGCCGTGATAAAGAAGCTTATAATAATTATTACCTCAATAGTAATAATAACGACAATCTGGCAATGCTGTAACAGTTTTAATTCTCCTATTGATGACAACGAATCCCCTGCTTATCTCGATAGCATAACTTTAGCAAGTTTACAGAAAGTAGATAACTACCCATTTTATACAATGAGATATTACAGCGATTATCATTTCGCAGAGTTCGCTAATAGAAGCAGTATAAATTGGAAAGAAATAGATAATTCTTTTGTATCTAAAGACAGCGCCTGGGCATGCACATGTTTTGCTGCTCTCGGCGATATTAATAATTTTCTGTTCGGAAGAAATTTTGACTGGCATGAATTAGTACCGCTGTTACTTTATACCGATCCCGAAATCAGCTATGCTTCAATTTCAATGGTTGATTTGGAATATTTCGGTTATGATAGAAATAATCTGCCGGATGAATGGGACAACAGGCAAGATTTACTCGGAACACCATGGATGCCGTTCGACGGTATGAACGAGAAAGGATTGACGGTAGGAGTAATGGCTGTTCCGAACGCCCGGCCACCTTATGATCCGAACAAAATTTCGGTTGACGAAATTGCTGCGGTCAGATTGCTCCTCGATTTTGCTGAAGATGTTGATGAAGCAATTAATTTGATGTCGCAATACAATATTGTAATGACTGATCCACCAATTCATTATCTCGTTGCAGATGCTTCGGGAAATGCTGTGGTGATTGAATTTGTAAATGGAGAGATGAAAACAATCAGAAACACAGAACCATGGCTGGTATCTACGAATTTCATTATTAGTGGTTCGACTGCACCACATAATGTTTCATGCTGGCGGTATGATAGGGCATATAACGATCTAGCAAGTTCAAACGGAGCTCTATCAATCATCCAAGGAATGAACACCCTTCAGAAAGTATCACAATCAAATACGAGATGGTCTACACTTTATAATATTAAAAACAAAGACGTTCATATTGCACTTGGGACCGATTACTATCATGTATTAACATATAGCTTTTCACAATTCTCGATTTCTGTTCATTAAAGATTTATTTATTTTCTATATAAAGTTTTCTTCAATTCAATATGACAAAATCAAAAAACATTTTGCTGCCTTCATACGATATTCACCATTTTTCCCCCGAGGATGAAGATTATTTGCACTTCGGCATCGATAATATTGAAGAGACAATATACAGTACAAAACTCTCACTAGCTAAGACTCTGATAAAGAGAGAAATCAAACGATTTTTTTTAGTATGAGCTCTTTATTTCCAAATTTTTCTTGGGATAACTTTTTATTTCTCTTAATTTTCGGTTAACAAAAAATATTATCCGACAACATTTTACTGTATAACTATGGACTGCAAGAAAGAAAAAAATCTCGAACTTTGTAACTGTACATACGATCCATGTCCTCGCAAAGGTAAGTGCTGCGAATGCTTACAATACCATCTTAGAACACATCAACTACCCGGATGCTGTTTCCCGGATTCTGCAGAACGGACTTACGACCGTTCATTCAAACATTTTGCGAGATTAGTGACGGAAGGAAAAATATAATTTTTCAAGATCGTCTTAAAATATGTTAAATTGGGTGTATCCCGGAATTTGAGTATATTATACTAAAACACCACTATTATTTATGCGGAATGTTTTCATCAAAGTCAGATCGCTGATAAAAAATATATACGATATACTCCCCCGACAGGTTAGATTTGGATTGCGCAATGTATTTCCAAATCTCTTCACACTCCCCCTTTATAAACAACTTCCTCTTTCCATACCCACTTCTCTTCATATCGATCCGGCGAACGTATGCAATTTCAAATGTACATTTTGTCCGACTGGCGATACGGAGTTATTGAGTTCCATCAACCGGCCTCGTGGAATAATGCATTACGAATTATTCTGTAAAATCATTGATGATCTAAAACAAATGGTCGATTCGAGCGAGCAGAAGGTAACCGAACTCCACCTTTATAAAGACGGCGAACCGCTGCTTAATAAACAACTCGGTGAAATGATTGCATATGCGAAATCTCAAAACGTGGCCGAATCGGTTCAGACGACAACCAATGGAGCGCTTCTCACAAAAGAAAAGGCAATTGAAATTATTGAAAACGGTTTGGATGTTATGCGAATATCGGTCGAGCACGTTTCAAATGAGGGATACAAAAACTTGACTCAAAATTATGCCGATTATGACAAGATAAAAGAAAACGTCAAATTCTTATTCGAAGAAAAAATAAAGCGCAGCAGCAAATTGAAAATTAACTCGAAAATATTGAATGTCAATTTTACAAAAAGCGAGCTTGAGAAATTTATTTCGGATTTTAAAGACATTTCCGATGAAATAAGTATAAATCAATTAATGGGCTGGTCTAATTCCGGCGAGAGAGATTTTACTCTCGGTATTGATGTTAAACGAGGTATGGGAGGTAAGGCTAGACTTAGAGGCAAGAAAATATGTCCCGAACCTTTCCGTTCTTTAGCAATAAATTTTGATGGGCAAGTTTCCGTCTGCTGCGTCGATTGGAGCTATGGTACAATAGTCGGAGATTTAACCAAAGAATCACTAGTCGATATTTGGAACGGAGAAAAAATGCAGCGTTTCCGCACTCTCCATTTGAACGGCGAAAGAAAAAATATCAAAGCATGTTCCAACTGCCACTACCTGCTGGGTTTTCCCGATCATCTTTACCTCGATAATAAAGCGAAGTTTTTGAAAAAAATTTATAATAAAGTATCTATATGACTAAAAAAAATCGAAGCTAAATATAAAAGAAATCCATTATGATCAGAAAGGAAATTCTCAAAGAACTAATCGGTATGGAACATTTTTTCTTGAATACTATAGAATGCTTCACGGAGGAAGATTCAAAATTTGCTCCTACCGGTAACAACTTAACTGTTGCGGAACAGATTGCCCATGCAGCTCAAACAATAGAATGGTTTGCTAGCGCAGTTTTTATTACTGGCATTTTCGACATGGACTTTGAAAAATTTGATGCAGATGTAAAAAAAGTAAAAACTGTAAGCGAAGCCAAGGCATGGTTTAAAGATGCGATCGATAAGACAAAAAAGGCAGTCGCAAGTTTGAATGACGATGAATTAAATGCTCTGCTTCCGGATAATCCTATTTTAGGAATGGTACCGAAAAGAACTGTAATCGGTTCTATGGTTGATCACACGGCTCATCATAGGGGAGCTCTTGCGGTTTATGCAAGATTACAGGGTAAAACACCAAAAATGCCTTATGCACCTTAATCATTTTAGTTGAAATAAGAATTTGATAGACAGTGTAAAAATTTTTTTTTGTTATGCAACACTTAAGCACATCGATGTGTCTAATTCAATGAAAATTTTCAATTTTAGGTTCTGAATTAGGGACGGTTGGGAGATGGAAAATACTGCTTCTTTAGTCACAAAGCTCCTTCATTCTATTATCTTCATTTTAATTTCGACTTTTTACTGCAATACTTTAACTGCTCAACCCAACGGTGAGGGATTTGTAGTTGGAAAAACTTACAGAATACAATCAAAGATTTTAAATGAAGAAAGACGCATATATGTTTATTTGCCCGCCGGATACAACCAGAGCGAAGCCAAATATCCCGTTGCTTACTTAGTAGACGGATCCGCACATTTCCATTACACCACGGGAATGGTTAGAGCACTTGCTTCGGCAAATAAAATTCCGCAAATGATCGTAATCGGGATTTTAAATATGGACCGATACAGCGATTTTACACCTTACCCGATAAGTTACTTTCCTAACTCGGGAAATTCCGAAAAATTTACCCGCTTTATCAAAGAGGAGTTATTTCCTTTCGTTGAAAAATATTATCGTACGGAGTCGCATAGAGTATTAATAGGTTATTCTTTGGGAGGACTTTATTCAATATACACTTCAATTTATCACCCTGAACTATTCAATTCATATATAGCGGGAAGCCCTGCTTTATTACACATCGATTCTTTAATTACCGTTTCATTCAGTGAACGACTAAAGTTGTATCCTAGTGTTCCCAGATCATTATTTTTCACGATCGGAGGCAGAGAATCGGATGCCATTAAAGAGTGTACTTATAGATTTAGAGATATCTTAACCGCCAACGCACCCGGTACTTTGAAATGGACTTTCAATTTTATGGAGAAAGAGGATCATTCCACACAAATATTTTCATCATTCTATGACGGGCTTGCAAAAATCTATGCTGACTGGGAAATACCTATCGATATTGCAGATAAAGGATTCGAAGCAATAAAAGATTACTATAAAAATCTGTCGAAAGTGTATGGGTATGATATATCACTAAGTGCAAACCTGATAAACTCGGTCGTAAAAAATCTGATTAATCTCAAAAACTATGAATCGGCTATTAATATATTATCGGAAGCCGTTGTTTTATTTCCGAACTCTCCGAGTCTTCAAAATAACCTCGGTGTAGCTTATGAAAAAACTAATCAACTTGACCTCGCAAAAGATAGTTATGATAAAGCATCCTTACTAGCGGGTAAAAACAAAGATCCTTATTATGATATTTACATTGAAAACTTGAACAATATCCTCACCCTAATAAACAATAAGGGTATACGCAAAAATTATGAAGCCCAAATTTTGGAAGATTAAACATTGCATAATTACATGCCTGTCCCAAAAGAAAAACTACAATCACCTTTAAAAAGAATACAAATCTTGCTCATTTTTCATCCATGCGAAAATAAATCTTGCAATAGAGAAATATTATTCTTTTTATATGCATTAAATCTTTCGACATTTACATTAAACAAAAAATCGGATCGATAATGAATACAATATTTCGGTCAACTGTTCGGGGGATCGCAATTTATATTATATCCGTCTGTCTATCGAATATTGTATTAGCACAATCCGGCGGTGACGAAATTGCCATCGGGAAATCCTTCCAGCTGAAATCAAAAATATTCAATGAAGAAAGAACAATTCTTGTTTATCTTCCGGAAGATTACGAAAATTCCGAGAATAAGTATCCCGTTCTCTATCTGCTCGATGGTTACGATCATTTTCATTATGTAAGCGGGATGGTACTTTCGCTGTCGCGCAGCAGAAAAATTCCGCGCATGATAGTAGTAGGAATTCAAAATCCTCACCGCAACAGAGACTTTACACCAAGACCGATTAAAGATTTACCCGGTTCGGGGAGTGCCGAAAAATTTCTTCAATTCGCCGAGGAAGAGCTTTTTACTTTCATAGATAAAAATTATAGAACCGAACCTTGCAGAATATTAATGGGACATTCATTATGCGGGATGTTCGCACTATATACATTGTTCACCGATCCGGAACTGTTTAACGGATTAATTGCCGTAAGCCCTGCCGTGTGGCTTGACGATAAATACGTATTGGAATACGCAAAACAAAAGCTCGATGACGGCATAGAATTAAACAACTTTCTCTATTTTACTATCGGAGGGAATGAATCCAAAGATAGCATCAAAGCTGCTGAGGAATTCAAAAATCTATTAACACAATATTCTCCTGAAGGTCTGGATTGGGAATTTCAGTTAATCAAAGATGAAGGACACTTTACGGTTGTTCCTCCCTCAATCTTTAAGGGATTAAAATATATTTTTTCCAGACTTAACACACCCGACGAAATTCAAAATGGAGAACTGGACGAAATAATAGAATATTTTGAACAGCTCACAAAAAAATTCAGATACGAAATCAAACCACCGGAAGAGCTACTTAACAGAACCGGTTATAGATACTTAAATGCAGGGAATATTTACGACGCAATAGATACTTTTAATAAAAGTATCGAATTGTATCCAAATTCCGCCAATGCATATAATAGCCTGGGAGAAGCTTACGAAACAAATAATCAACTGGAGCTGGCAAAGGAATTCTACGAAAAAGCATACCAGATCGGCGGGAAAAACCGGGATCCTAACCTCTATTATTACATGCAGGATTATGAAAATATCCTTAAGAAATTAAAAAAATAACAAAAGCCAATCCTGCTGAAAGACTAACCTGAATTTTGAGTGTGAAAACTTTATATTCACACGTACAAATTTTTATGTCTGCGAAATGAATTCACTAAAATATTACAGTCAAACAAACCGCACCAGGCTAATCGTTTACAAATTTATATAGAGGCTTTATCATGAAAAGGTATTTAGTTTTAAGTATGGTCGTACCTGCAATAGTTTTTTTCTTAAGTACTACAAATAACTTCGCACAAGATTTTGGAAATCATTTTAAAGAACAAATCGAATCATTGAAAAAGGATAATGAAGATCTCCAGCACCGGCTGGACGTATTGGAAAAATCGATCGATGACATTACATGGTTTCAGCGTGTTGGTGACGTTGCCATCGTCGACAAAGTTTACATGACCGGTCCTCCCCTTGCTCATGAAAAGAATCCGACTGCTCAAGGAGCCGGCAATCCGGTTAAATTTTGGTCTTACGTTTTCATTCCCAAAGGAATCGATTATAACAAAAAATACCCGCTGATTGTATTCCCGCACGGGGGTGTTCACAGCAATTTTTCAACTTATTACACACATATCGTCCGTGAGTTGATGGCACAGCAATACATTGTTGTTGCCGCTGAATACAGGGGCAGCACCGGATACGGGAAATCGATGTACCAAAAAATCGATTACGGCGGACTTGAAATAGAGGATGTTGATGTCAGCCGTCAATTCATGATAGATAATTATGATTTCGTTGATGAAGACAGGGTCGGCATAATCGGCTGGAGCCACGGCGGATTGATTACTCTTATGAATTTATTCGATCACCCGGATAATTATAAAGTGGGATTTGCCGGTGTACCGGTAAGCGATTTGGTAGCACGTATGGGTTACAAAGACGATGAATATCGCGACCTTTACTCGGCTGACTATCACATCGGTAAAACCGCGGATGAAAACGTGAACGAATACCGTAGGCGTTCACCTGCTTGGAATGCGGAAAAACTTCAGACTCCCCTCCTCATACATACCAACACGATTGACGAAGACGTAAACGTACTTGAGGTAGAACATCTTATCAAATCATTGAAAGCGGCGGATAAAAAATTCGAGTACGAAATTTTCAAAGATATTCCCGGCGGACATTCATTCGATAGGATGGATACGAAGATTGCTCGTGAAATAAGAGTAAAGATTTACAAGTTCTTGGATAAATATTTAAATCCGCCCAAGAAAATTTCTTCGGTTAAAGATTTGGAGAAAGCGGCGTATAGGTAAGGAATGGATGGACATATGGTTAGATGGTTTGGGAAAAATTTGGCTGAATGGTTACATGGTTTTACGGATAAAAGGTTTAATGGTTGAAGAGATCTTGAGAAAGTATTTATAGATTATCTCACAAAAAAAAGTGTGGAGGGGGAAAATGAAAACATTACAAAATATTTTTTGGAATGAAGAGGAAAAACGAATCCGAGCCGGTTGGCGTTTAATCATTCAGCTGGTTTTTTTCCTCGTCTTCTTATCGGTTTTTGCAATTCTCGATTCATTAATTGAAGATTACCTGCCGCCTTCTCCTTTTATTGCAAAAGAATCGATCTTGCTTCCACTTGAAATGTTCATTGGTACCTTTTTAAGTGTTTGGCTGGTAAGTAAGTTTATCGAT
>Ga0154609_1061_pt2 | contig 12142 bp, 7 predicted proteins | sample Rifle2008BG13ft_FD_116038 | JGI IMG/M metagenome (GOLD analysis project Ga0154609, IMG submission 116038) | Ignavibacteria bacterium RBG_13_36_8 | reverse complement strand
CCTGGACAAGATGCTACTCCAACAGCGGAATTGAAAAAGCAGTAAAAGATGCAGGAGGAACGATTGTCTCTGGTGACAGTGAAGGTTATTATCATGATGTTGAAATAAAAAAAGGGAAAAAACTCACCTCAGCAAAAGTACACCAACTTATACTTGAGTCGGATGTTTTCTTTAATGTTCCCGTCTTAAAACATCATAGCTCCGCAAGTGTTACAATTTCTATGAAAAATTTGATGGGGATTGTATGGGATAGACGATACTGGCACCGCAACGATCTTCATCAATGCATTGCCGATTATGCGTCGTATAACAAACCTACTTTAAATATCGTTGATGCTTATGCCGTAATGAAGAGGAACGGTCCGCGCGGTGTATCGATTGCGGATGTTGTTTCAATGAAGTCGTTGCTGATTTCGGCCGATATAGTGACTGCAGATGCCGCTGCAGCTAAACTATTCGGAGTCGAGCCTAATCAAATTCCTCATATCAAAATTGCCAACGATATGAAAATAGGAAGGATGGATCTTCAGGATCTCAACATCAGTAGGATAAAGATTTAGCGAATGAAACTTGCAGTGCTGAAAAAATTCCGTGTGATAATATCACTTTTATTCTTTCTGTTTGCATCTGTTCTATTTTTAGATTTCAGTTTCTCGCTTCCTTCCAAAATTTCAGGCTATGTGTTATATCTTCAATTCATTCCTTCTTTCGTAAAGTTTATGAATATTTTTTCTATAACTGCTGCCGGCTTTTTGGTTGTAGTTATACTGACAATTTTATTCGGCAGGATATACTGCTCGACTATTTGTCCGCTCGGCACACTTCAGGATTTTATTGGTTATTTCTCCAAGAAATTTAAGAAACAAAAGAGATATAATTATGTTTTCTTAAAAGCGAATAATCTGCTGCGATATTCTCTGCTGGTTATTTCAATATTATCATTTCTGGCAGGAAGTCTATTTGCAATAAATCTTCTTGATCCTTACAGTAATTTCGGTAGAATAATCACAAATCTATTCCGCCCAATATTTTTAGGAATAAACAACAACCTGGCATTCGCACTTAACTCTGTGAATATTTACTGGATTTACCCTGTTGAGTTCAAAGGTGTTGATATAATTTTATTAGTTGTTCCGTTAGCAATTTTAGCTTTAGTCTTGTGGCTTTCATTTACTAATGGGAGGTTATATTGTAATACCGTTTGTCCTGTCGGCACATTGCTGGGTTTTCTTTCTAAGTTTTCTCTTTTTAAAATTGTGATTGATGAAAGAAACTGCAAAGGGTGCGGGATATGTGAAAAAGTATGCAAAGCCGGTTGTATTGATACCGATAATAAGTTTGTGGATTTCACAAGATGCGTAGGTTGTTTTAATTGTTTCGATTCGTGTCCAACGGACGGATTGGAATATGAATTTGCTCTAACAAGGAATCATGATAAATCAGATTTGAAAATTGATTATTCAAAGAGAGAGTTTATTGCAGGCACACTGTTGTACACATTGGGAATAAGCGGTTTTGCATTCGCACAAAAGAAAATCGAAGTATATAAAGAAAATACTGTCCCGGTTATTCGTCAAAATCCGATTTCTCCACCTGGTTCCAAAGGAATTGAATATTTCACCGATTCGTGCACGGCATGTCATTTATGTGTAAGTGCTTGCCCTACACAAGTTCTACAGCCTTCATTTTTGGAATATGGATTTTTAGGTATGCTTCAACCGAGAATGGATAATAAATCGGGTTTCTGCAATTTTGAATGTAAAATCTGCGGTGATATCTGCCCAAGCGGTGCGATATTACCTACCACGTTGGAAGAGAAAAAATTAATTCAAATCGGCAAAGTAAAATTCATCAAAGAGAACTGTGTTGTTGAAACACAGGGCACAGACTGCGGTGCTTGTTCGGAACATTGCCCGACGAAGGCAGTGCATATGGTTCAATATGTACATCCGCTGGTTCCCGATAAAAATCTGAAGATACCAGAAACGGACGATGAGATATGTATAGGCTGCGGAGCTTGCGAATTTGCATGTCCCACCAAACCTTACAAAGCAATTTACGTTGAAAGTAATCCGGTTCATCAGAAAGCTAAAAAGCCGAAGGTAGAAGAGCTTGAGCCGGTTGATACTTCCGAAGATTTTCCGTTTTAAAGATTCACCTTTTCTCTAATTTTTAACGAATTAAATCAAATCCTTTTAGAATTATTAGAAAAATACGTTGATAATATTGAAATAATAAATTATCATACATTGTTTTTATTAAATATTCCAACTAAAAGGTATCAAAGTTTGGGAGAAATATTAAGATGAAACTCAATGAGATTCTTAAAAAGTATAGTGATGGGGCAATAGATCAAATCGCTTCAGATAAAGTTGAAGAATCAGCAAATTTAAGATTACCGCGCAGTGTTGTTATTCAAGAAATTACTGCTGCATTAAGCTCTCTATCTTATGTTGCTTCTGCTCTTGCACCTGCTAGACCACCAACATATGCATTTATTAAGTTACTCATAGATGCACCCAATCACATACTTCCAATTGAAGGTTTTCAAGAAAAAGTTTTGCTTGCAACTAAAGATATGACAGATAGAGCACAGACAGGACAAGGATTATCATCTACTAAGAATTATCAATTATATATTAATGTTCTTAGAAATGCCTGGGAAAGCGATAATGAAATAGATCGAAGTGAGACCCAGTTATTAGAAGCTTTAAGGAAAGAACTAGATATTTGGGCACGGGAACATCTTTTACTAGAACATCATCCTAATATACGCCAGTTGTGGGATGTACCTGGGGCATATGTATCCAAGAGAAATTACCTGCTAAACACAGGACTTGTTTTGAGTTATGAGAATAATTATGTAATAGCTGACGAAGTTGCAATTCAAATTAGACGAGCATGGGGAATTGATTTGGAAAAAGATGACTTTGAACGTCTATTAAATTATCTAAAAAACGAACAATTGTATTTTACACTAGATAAAACCGGACTTCAGTTAAGTGGAACAAAAGAAGAACGAATCGAACGGATTATTAATGCTTTGATTCCCCCTACTGAACTTTTAGAATTCTTTCAAGTTGAAGAACTAAGAGATTTTTGTAGACAAACTGGAATTCAAATATCAGGTAGAAAATCCGAAGTCATTTCTAATATTATAGATTTCTTTAACTTGGAACTCGATTTGCAAAAAGATAATGTAGAAGAAGTTTCCCCTTTACCTTTGGAACCAGAAGAAAGAGAAATTTCAAATGAGGTTTTAGCAAAACTGTTGCAAAATTTGACGAATAACCAACTATACGATGTACTTGACCAAAGCTTTTTGAAGACAAGCGGTACTAAAGAAGAAAAGATAAACAGATTGATTGAAAGTACTTGGTCTGAAATATCAATTCTAAATCGTTTGAGAAAAAATGATTTATCTGAATTGTGCAGGAAATTATTTATCCCAATTTCAGGAATAAAAAGTGAATTAATTGATAGACTAATTGATGGTTCAAAAATAAGATTTAGTGAATCTACGGCCAAAGCGTTTATTGAAGATCAGGAATCCCAGATGGAAGCTAAGGTATCAAAAATTTCTGAAACTTCTCTTTCTGATTCTGTTAGTGAAGAAGAACAAAAACAAATAATTCCAAAAGGGCTCTCAGATATTAAGCATGACTATACAAATTTAGAAGAAGATGAACAAATTATTTTAGCACTAGTTAAAGAAACCAAATCTTTGACAGAACAGGATATTGAAAGAGCAAGCCGTAGGTATAGGCTAGGTTGGTTTTTAACAAAAGCACATATGGCTGACATAGTTGCAAAATTAAGAAGTCAAAATCATAATCCCATGAAAGTTAGGAGTGTAAGGAGTGTTAATATATATGAATGGACTGGAGAAAAAATAAAATTTGATCGGAAGGTTAATAAATCGGCGGCACGAGATGTTGTTGATGCTTTGCGACAAGGTGTTGTACCACAAAGAAACTTGGATTTAATTATAATAGGTCAGTCAAAAGCGAGGTCTCATCTAAAGGAATTATTATCCGAGGCAAAAAGTAATAAGTCTCCATTTAAATTTATTCGTGGTCCTTATGGGGCAGGCAAAACTTTTTTAAGTTCTTGGTTACGAGAGCAAGCATTGAAAGAGGAATTTGCTGTCTCAACCGTTAATATTGGACCTGATCAACCTCTTTCTGATTTACCAATTTTTTATTCTGGTTTGATTAACGGGATAAGGATACCGGAAAAAACTGATTCTTGTGCTTTAACTGATATTTTAGAATCGTGGTTATTGTTGATTCATAAAAGGACTGCGAAGATAGAGGGTCTTACATCAACTGATGCTTCGATCAGAAAAAAATTGTCAGAAATTGTTGAAAAAAGAATTGAATCTGAGCTTGCATATTTATCTGATCTTGATCAGGGATTTGCACCAGCATTAAGAGCATTTTATCGTGCTAAGAACACTGGTAATCAAGTTTTGGCGTCAACGGCAATAGCCTGGCTGAGTGGTAGTAGATCAATGTCAAATAAAATGTTAAATGAAATTGGAGTACGTGGATTTCTTGAAGCTAATCAAGTGTTTCCCAGAATACATGCGTTACTTGAAGTAATAAAGGGTTCACGTTATCAGGGTCTTTTACTTTTAGTTGATGAACTTGAATTGATAAGGAAATTTCCACATACAAGACAAAGAGAACAAGCATTTGAGATTCTAAGACTTTTAATTGACGAATCGGGTAAAAATGGTTTGCCAGGGTGTCTGCTTGTTTTTACAGGTACCGATACATTTTTTGAAGACGATCGAGCTGGTATTAAAAGTTACGAAGCTCTTGCTGATAGAGTTTTGACACCAAATATATCAGAAGGTCTTACTAGTATTCGTCAGCCTGTTATCACTTTACAAGGTCTCGATCAATCAAAGCTATTGGCTGTAATCAAAAAAGTTCGTGATCTTCATGGGATTGCTTATGATTGGGACGTTATAAATAAATTTCCTAATGAGGCACTCCAAAAACTTGTGCAAGAGTGGACTGCATTTGGGGAAGGGATTGTTACAAGAAAACCACGTCCAATAATTCGTGAATTTATTCATATGCTTGATTTATGTGAGGAAAATCCTAACATAACGCATGAAGAGCTTATACGTATTGATGCGCATGAAAAAGAAACAGTATCTCAGATAACAGACATGCTCAAATAATAATTTAGGTTATGTTGAAGCAAGCTGAAATTGTTAATCTTATTCATCCTGGTCTTCAAAAATTAATTCAGGATAAGAATTGGCGTAATGGGCTTACAGATATTCAAATTGCTGCTATCCCGACTATCTTAAATGGTGAAGATTGTATCATTGAGGCACCAACTGCTGGTGGAAAAACTGAAGCAGTGCTGTTTCCAACTCTGACCAGGGCTGCCCAAAGAACTGGAGATTCAGTTCATGTGTTATATTTAGCGCCTTTAAAAGCACTGTTGAATGATATTGAATCTAGGGCTGAAGAGTATGCTGAAGCTTGTGGATTACATACATTTAAGTGGCACGGAGATGTAAGTCAAAAAGAAAAAATTGATGAATTCAGTAATCCACCTCAAGTATTACTAACTACTCCAGAATCACTTGAAGCAATATTACTGCGTAAAGCTGGTTGGCATTTGTTTTTTAACGATTTACAAACAATAATTATTGATGAGGCTCATAACTTTGCTTCGGGTGACAGGGGGTGTCATTTAATCTCTCTTCTAGAACGTTTAGAATCAAAATTAGAAAAGCTTCCCCAACGGATTGCTATTACTGCTACAATTGGAAATCCAGAGGAAATGCTGAAATGGTTGGCAGGGACGCATCATAAAATAGGTAAACATATTTTTGTACGATCCTCGTTCAATAAAGAAAAAGATTACCAGATTCAGTTCTTTTTCGATAAATACGACATTGATGGCGAGGAAATCCCTTCTTCATATGAGCGTTTGTTAGCTTTATATAATTTTCTACCTTCGAAAAAGTCAATTATTTTTGGAGGATCAAGAAGTAATTGTGAATCAATAGCCTCCTCTATTAATAAATTGAATTCGGTTAATAGAAGAACCATACCTATTAAAGTTCGAACTCATCATTCTTCAGTTAGCAAATATTATCGTGAAGAAGCTGAAAAGAGAATAAAAATTAAGAATGATCTTGAAAGTGGAATCGATAGTATCATTAGTACTTCCACTTTGGAATTAGGAATAGATATTGGGCAATTAGATCAAATTATTCAATTAGATTCACTGTCTAGTCCAAGTTCTTTTCTTCAACGAGTAGGACGTACAGGCCGCAGACCTGACAAACCACAATTTTTTCGGGGTATGTGTGTTAGAGAAGAAGATATTATTTTATTATGTGGTGTGGTTAGTCTTGGATTAAAATGTATTTCGGAAAATCTTTGTTTTCCTCAACGAGCAATACATATTTTAGCGCATCAATTAATTTGCTTGAGTTTGCAAAATAATGGTGTTAGAAGAAAACAAGCTTGGCAAATTTTATCTGGAGCTTATTGTTTTTCCCAAGTCAAAGAAAATCAATTTAATGAGTTAATCTTATTTATGATATCTAAGAATTTCTTACGGGATGTTGATGGTGAATTAGTTGTAGGTGAATCATCTGAAAAATATTTTTTGGGTGCTAATTGGCAGAAATTATTTGCAGTATTTGATAGTGGACCGTTATATGAAGTTTATGAAGAGAAAAAGCATGTAGGTAATTTAGACTCAGCTTTTGTTGAGTCTTTGGAGGTCCCATTCTTGTTTGTCCTTGGTGGGCTTGAATGGGAAGCCTATAAAGTGAAAACAGAATCACATAAAGTTTTTGCAAGAAAAACAGTTGCTGGTAATGTACCCAGATGGGTTACTTTTCAAGGATTCGATGTTCCATTGGAAACAGCAAAAGAAGTTGGTAAAATTCTTTTTTCTGATCTAATTCCTCCATTTTTAAATGATGAGGCTAAAACATGCCTTCATTCAATTCGACTACAATTCAAAAATTTAGAATGGCATGAAGATATTTGGGTTCTTGTTTACGATTCAATAGTGATAAAAGTATGGTCTTTTGCTGGAGATAAAATAAACAGAACGTTAGCAAAGTTATTAGATATTTCTGACCTTGGTATGTCATCTTCCGATTATAAATCAGTCACACTTAAATCCAAAACATCTGAAAGCAAATATAATTTAGAAGATATATTAAGTTTTCTGAATGAAATAAAAAGCCTATCAGTAAATCAATCCCACAAGTTCCTTGAAACATTAATTCATAATATTAGGTTAGTGTATTTTTCAAAATTTGCTAAATGTTTACCTGAAAACCTGCTATCTCAAACCTTATCTGAAAAATTATATGACTTAAACGGATTAATCGCCGAGCTACAAAATGTTGATATTGTTATTAGAAGTAATTGATATATTAACGAATGTAGATTACAGTTATAAATGATGAAATACATATAGGCTGCGGAGCTTGCGAGTTTGCATGGCCCACCAAACCTTATAAAGCAATTTACGTAGAAAGCAATCCGGTTCATCAAAAAGCTAAAAAGCCGAAGGTAGAAGAGCTTGAACCTGTCGATACTTCCGAAGATTTTCCATTTTAGAAATTGTGCCCTATAGTGGGGATAAATGATTTATTAAATGACATCTCTAATAACCAGTGTAAAGATCAAATCATTCAACGTCTATCCGAATAATTATTGTCACAACATTTCATTAATTTTTTCTTAAATTTAATTTAAATAATTTGTTGAAATTAATCGACGGAATATAAATGGGTCACCAGCAATTACTTTTAATTGCTCTCAGCATAATAATTGTCGGCATAGCGGTTGTTGTTGGGATCGATATCTTTACAGCAAATGCCCAACAGGTAAACCGGGATTCGGTAATATTGGATTTATCTAATATTGCAATGGCAGCACAACAATATATTAGAAAGCCGATTGAAATGGCAGGGGGTGAAAGAGTTTTTACCGGATTCATCATTCCGCCAAAACTTGATACCACACAGAACGGTACATATACAATCCAGGTAAGGCCGCTAACAATTACTTTAATCGGTACTGGAGTAGAGAAGGGAAAAGACGGGATTAATAATGTAAAAGTTACGATGGTGATTAGTCCCGATGCAATTGTGTCTACTACTGTGAATAATTAGTCTAGAGAAAAACAAAGAAAATGACCTATAGAGAGTGTCTTAAGAAAAACTCGATAATAGTTTCAGTTGCATTAAATTCATCAAACATGAACCATTCGTGAATACCACCTTCAACTTTTATAAAAATTGTTTCTGCATAACCAGTTGATCCAATATAAGTTTCACGGATAACATGAATGTAATCTTCTCCAGTGTCCGGTAAATGCTCTACTAACGGAGTTTGTTCACATCCATTATGACTAATCCAATAAGAAACGAGATCAGGTATTGCTAATCTTTCGCAATCACCTGATCCGAAACCTTCCCATTCATCAAGTGTTCCGAACAATATCATAATTGGAATTCTTTCTGCTCCATTAAACTTGGATACAGCAGGAACTGTCATACTTCCTCCCACAGGTGCTATTGCTGCAAATATATTCGACCTTTCAAGTGCAAGTGTCATAAGAAATCTGGCACCTAAAGAAAATCCAGTTGCATAAATTTTGCTATTGTCAATGAAATACTCTGAATTGAATTTTTCCAATAAGTATTCAACAAAACCAATATCATCATAATTAGGAAAATCAAAATAACCTCGGTCATCATAATTTTCATCGTCTAGAGTGCTGCAAGGATCGTAGCAATTCCAATATCCCGATACTCCAATAGGATAAATAATAATCAAATTATTTTCTTCCGCGTATTCATCAAATTGTGTTGCGTACCGCATAGACCATGCGGAACTTTGAAATCCATGAAAAACAAAAATTACTGGTGAAGGATTGTTTTGTGAATTAGTTGATGGTATAAAATATTCATATTCTCTCTTGGTAAAATCTTCATCGGTTTTTTCAGGTGCTTCTGTAATATATCCTCCACAACAGATAAATTGGGTGATAAATAGTAAGTTATAAGAGATGCTTTTTAAAACTGATTTACTTGGAAAAACTGACATGTAATAATCCCCCTAAATCAAGCACAAAGTAAATTCTAAAAAATATAAGACGCAATATAAAAACTAAGCGTAACGGTACATACACAATCCACGTAAGACCGCTGTCCATTACATTAGTTGGTACCGGCGCAGAAAAGGGAAGGGACGGTATTAATAATGTGAAGGTTACAATGGTGGTTGGTCCCGATGCAATTGTGTCTACAACGGTGAATAATTAATTTTTTGGGACATCAGTAAATTATTTGAAAAGTTAGTAATTTTACTCCGGCACGACCCAGATATTATTTTTAATTTCGAGCTGAACATCATCAAGCCAGAATTCACGTCCGGCTCCTCCAGGACGGTAATCGATTACAATATCTATGTGCTGTGCAGAGCAGTTTACTATTCCTTTTTCAGTCAGATCAGTGAATATTTTTTCCCCATCTTCAGAGTTTGGATCCTCAACGTAACTTTGCGGGTAGCTATTACCAATCGCAATGTGAGCAGTGCCCCCTACTTTTTCTACGAACAAAGGATGTTTTAATACTTTTTCCATTCCGTTGTTCATACCGAGAGCTACTTCTCCCAAACGGTGTGAGCCTTCATCGGTTTCGATAATTTTTTTCAGTGTATCGTAACCTTGCATTGCTGAAAATTCTTTTATAACTCCCTTTTCAATTTTTAAATAAATGCCTCTAATTGTAGAACCGCTGTAACTTATCGGTAGGTCGACAAATATTTCACCTTCAACGGAATTAGCGTCGGGACTTGTATAAACTTCACCATCCGGGAAATTGCGCATACCTGTGCATTTGGTTACCAATCTTCCCGAGATATCCATTCTCAATTCAAGCCTTTTATTCATCTTCGGATTTTCCGATATCATTTTTACGGTTTTGCTCTTACTCATCAATTGGTAAATACTTTCTTCAACTTCATCCAATTTTTTCGGATCGACTGTCGAAGCACCTACAATCACCTTTGTGTATTCGTCAAGGCTCATACCTTCCATATCTGCAAATCCTTGAGTAGGGAATAGTGTTAATATCCAAGGTTTAGACATCCGGATATTTTTAAATGGTTCGTCGGCTTTCATAAGAGCTTTCAATTTATCTTCGGGTAAACTTGAATATAAGGAGGGATTTTCCGAACCGAGTATTTCGATATATTTTGTCATTTGTTCATAACGCTCTTTATGCCAGCCAGGAGTTTTTTCAATTTGTTCAATCGTTCCATATTTGGTGATCGGTGCGCCCCATACTCTGCCGCGGTCGTTATCGGGTGCAACTATGTTTACATCGGCAATTCCACTGGCTCTGAATATTTTGCTTTGTAAAACGGATATAAGAGGCCAGCAAATATGCTCACCTTTAATCATCACAACATCATCCTTTGTTATGCCGCTTAATGAGTGGTTCAACAAATAATCCGCCCACACATCCAAATCCCTCGGTGAGATTTTTGCATTCATTTTTTTCTCCGGTAAGTCTGTTTACAATTACATCCTTGATTTACGACGCTATTAATTTATTCAAGAAATGTGGAAGATCGGAATCCTATCAGATGACAGGATTCCGACATGACAATATACAAAAAAGAATTATTTATTGAAGAGCTTGAAATGAATTGAGGATGGATACTTACTCGATCTATAAACTCTATGTGTAGCTTTTAGAAAATCTTCATCCTTAGCTTTGTAAATGTTACAGAACTTTTGCGGATTCATATCGAAGAACGGGAAGAAGCTGCTCTGCACCTGAACCATGATTTTGTGTCCTTTTTGAAATGTATGATGGATACTGTTCAATTCCAGTTTTACGTTGGTTACTTTATCGGGGACGAATGGTTCCGGTTTTTCAAAACTGTTTCTGAATTTCCCGCGCATTATTTCATATCTAACCAGCATTTGATAACCGCCAAACTCTATTTCCGTTGAATTTGGAAAGTAATTGTCGTTATCGTAGTTGGGGAAGACATCTATAATTTTAACCACCCAATCTGCATCAGAACCGGTTGTAGAAACAAACAAATCCGCAACGATAGGTCCGGTAATAGTTAAATCTTCAGACAAAGGTTCGGTTTCGTATACTAATACATCCGGTCGTGCCGAGGCAAAACGCTGATCTTCTATCATATAAGGTTTATGATATGATACTCTTGAATCATGAAATCTTGCTGAGTAGGGAACCGGATGTTTAGGATCGCTAATATATTCATCAAATGTTTTGTTGTTTGTCTTACTTGGTTTAATCCAAGATAGTTTTTCGTCTCTGCTGAAGTAGAGAGTTTTCGACGATACATTTTGGGGCGGCCATTGATCATATTTGAACCATTTATTTACACCGGTTCCGAAAATATATGCTTCGGGCAAAATTAATTCTCCCTTGTCATAAAGAAAATGCTCGAAGTATGGTGTGATGATACTGTCGCGGTAGAACTCACTCCATTTTGCACCGAAGTAAATATCGCCGAGAGAATCACCTGGAGTACGGAACCAACCGCCGTGAATCCACGGACCTACTACAATTCTGTTTTCATTTGTCGGATTTTTTTCTTCGATCGATTTGTAAATATGTGTATGCCCGTACTGATCCTCCGAATCGAACCATCCCCCGATAGTCAGAACAGCTGGGGATACATTGTTGAAATATTGCAGATTACCTTTTGCCTGCCAGTATTCGTCATAAGTATCGTGTTCTACACAGTCATTCCAAAATTTTAAAACTCCTTTAAAGTAATTTTTATTTGCATTTGCCAATGAACCTAAATTTAGGAAAAAGTTATATGCATCGGGTGACGCATATGGAAATATATTGGGCCAGTTTTGTGTAAGACTATCGCGTGGTTGATCCATGAATTGGAAAAAAGTGAAATTCTGCAAAAGACAAAATGCACCGTTATGGTGAACGTCGTCACCTATCCACCAATCGGCTAAAGGCGCCATTGGTGCTACTGCGACTAATGCGGGATGTGCATCGATTGCCGCCATTGCAGCATAAAATCCCGGATAGGAATTACCAAGCATTCCTACCTTACTATTGTGGTTCGAT
>Ga0154609_1071_pt2 | contig 12307 bp, 8 predicted proteins | sample Rifle2008BG13ft_FD_116038 | JGI IMG/M metagenome (GOLD analysis project Ga0154609, IMG submission 116038) | Ignavibacteria bacterium RBG_13_36_8 | reverse complement strand
ATGTTGAAATAATCTTTCATGAAATAAGAAGCTTCGCCCGAGATAAATTTGAATTGATTGGATTTTTTTCTTATCTCAAGATCAATCGGATTTAAATCTTCATCAAGACGAATAGCGGTGTAGTCCTGCTGTTTGAAATTCTTATTGATGTAACTTACTGCGAACCTGAAATTTTTTATTGCGTTGGCTTCAAATTTGCCTCCGAGGATAAAATCATTATCCCAAGAATCGGTTATTTCAAGTTTTTGATAAGCAGGTACGTTACCGCCGTAAAATCCTGTTATAGAAAAGCCGCCATACTTGAGTTTAAGATTGGCTCCATCGAATAATCCGCCGGCAACGCTGTTGAATAATGGTTGTCTTCCTACTTTTATAGTAGCAACATTAAATAAATCTCTAGCCTCAAGATATAAATTGTAGAATCTTAATCTTGGATCTTTATTAAGAGGATTTAGAATATCGCTTTCGATGTTTATGCGAGTTCGGAGTGAGAACTTCCCATGATTAATATTCAACATTGCAGATTGAAAAGTACGTAAATAAGTCTCCGATGAATTTTCTGCATCAAATCGATTAAAAGTGTAAAAGGAGGAAGACAACCTTCCGTTAATATTCTGCGCTTGTGAAATAGCTGTAAAGCACATTAGAATTAAGATGAAAAATATTTTTTTCATTTTATTCCTTGGTAAACTTTTTATTTATTCGGTATCGGATGTTTAATCTTTGCCCACATTTCCTCGAATTTAAATTCCTTAAAAGTTGGGCTTTCGGAATTATGGCATGTTTCGCACAATTTTTTAATATTTTTTGTGTCTTTGAGGTCAGCTAAACCGGCTGCAACTGCCGAAGCATGATCTTTCATGGTCTTCATAGATTTGTATTCCGAACCGGCACCGTGGCAAGCTTCACACTGAACACCGTCTTCTACATTGAATTTTTTTTCAAGTAAAGAAGCATCTACACCATATGCGGTGACATGGCATTTCAAACATTCTTTTGCTTCGAAAGCTTTGGTCTTTAATCCTTTTTCGCCTGCTATTTTTTCGGCTTCCTCCGATTTCAGAACTTCAAAAGCTTTTGAGTGTTTACTTCCTTCCCAAATTTTTTCTTGCTCGCCTTGTTTATCCGATTTATGACACATTGTGCAAGCTTTATAACCAACATATTTATTGTTGTTTTTAAGTACCGATGTGTTGTTTGGATAGAATGCAAGCATTACTAACGAGGCAATAATTATTGTTACTGGAAATATCTTACGCATGATTTTCCTCCTGAATCTGTTTATTAAGAATATATTAATTAAAAAACGTTTCTAAATAAGAGAATAAGAAAAGAATATCCTTTAATACTTAAATATAATCCAAAACTTAATAATTGGCAATTTCACTCAAAATTTTGAATGATTTTAGACAAAATGTTATTTCAACTTTGTAAAAAATTGAAAAATCCTTAATTAAAAATTATTTCAAAGACTACTTGGCATTTTCAATTCAATTCTGATTTAGTGCCTTCTATTTCTTGTTCTAACCATACACGTAGTTTGGGATCTTTATTCAATTCTGTCTGAATAACCTCATCCGGATTTAGTCCGTGCTTTTCAAAGGTGGATAGGAAAAGTTCAGTTGAATATTTTAAATCTTTACGTTGCATATTGCCTGATTTCATTTTGTACCACTGTAATATGATTTTCTTAAAATGGCGCTCGTGATGATGTCTATAGCTATCGAGGGACATTTTACCGTCTATCCATACGAAACTCATTGGGTATTCGCGGGGATGGAATATCACAAAGAACCAATGCCAAACAAGAATTGCCAGTGTTGCTAGTATTGCTTCATAAAAGTGAACGATCTCGCTTACTTTAATCAACCAAACGGGTGCCCATTCGCCAACTATAGTTGGAAACCACAAAATAAACCCTGTGATACCCATGACAACAGTTCCCCATACTAATGCCCAGTATTCGGCTTTCTCTGTGTAATCATATTTATCAAATTCAGGTTTGGATTTGTTAATGCGTAGGTAATATAGAATATTATCTACAGCTTGTCTAGCATCGTCGAGTTTAGGGATTAAATTAAGTAAAACATCGCGTCCCCTTCGAGTTACGATTAAATATAATACATGATAAAAACTCAATACGATCATTACGATGGCGGCAATTCTGTGGATGTTTTGTCTAACCGTTTCAGACATACCGAAAATCTGCAGTCCTTCCGCCCACCAACTCACGGGATATTTCAACGCAAAACCTGTGATAGCCAATGTAATAAATGATGTAAGTAGAGTAATATGCTGTACTACTTCATTTTTCGTGAAACGTGGTATTGTAATTTCATTTTTACCTTTCTTGCGCTTCTTTCTGATTTCATAAATAAAAATGAGTGCGTTATGAAGAACCATCCCGCCTATTACAATAATAATCAACCAGAAATATAAACTTTTAACAAAGTCCTCAATGTTTTTAGCAGAGGCAGTTTGTGAGATATGTGAATAACTTTTTGCAAACAACTCCGTTGCATCTAGATGACATTTTTGACAGGTCGTAATAATATTAGATTTATAGACTGTAGATTCGGGATAATTCTTCGGTAATATTTTATGAACACCGTGGCAATCGATACACAAAGCAGCATCAGTATCTCCTCGCATCACAGCTAAACCATGATAACTGTCTTGGTAATTGCGGGCTTCATTACCAATTAAGCCGTATCTTATTGCAATGATAGGATCCTGATGACATTTGAAACAAGTTTCCTCTTGAATCTTTCTAATCTCTTCTTTTTTCTGTATAGTATTTATTGCTACAATGTCGTGTTCACTATGACAATCATTACATACCGGTGCTTCTTTAACTCCTTTTTTTGCCTGTATCCAGTGGATTGATTTTTTATACTCTTCGGTTACTTCCTTATGACAATGTATACATGTGTTGGGTACGTTAAAGCTCGAGATTCTTGATCCCGGCATGATTCTATTCTTAATATCGTGCACGCCATGACAGGTTACACAAGTTGCAGCATCAAGTTTACCAGCTTCTACTAATTTTCCATGGACTGATAATGAATAAGAATGCCCTGGGCTTTTAATACTCATCGAAAATTTCTGAACAAAGTTTGGATCATCATGACATCTTCCACAAGTCGCAGCTAAATTTGATGGGAATACTTTGTTCTTTTCGTTTTGTACTTGCAATATGTCGTGAGAGCCATGACAATCCCAACATTGTGCTGCTTCATTGATTCCTTCTCTTAATGATATCCCGTGTATACTTTCCCTATGTTCGGCGGCAATCTTACTGTGGCATAAATAACAATCGGCTGCCTGCTTCAAACCATTTCCTTCAGGGTGCGTTGATAAATTGTTTGCAATATGGTTGTGGCAGTCTGCGCAGTTTAATTTTGAGTGAACTGATTGATTTAACGGTGTTTGATGTTCTTCAATATTATGGCATTCTGCGCATATGTTTTTAGAAACAGCTTTCGAATGGAAGGGATTGGTATAAACAATATTTGTATGACATTTTGAGCAATAATCTTTAACAATATTTGTACTTTCGGAAGGGGATTTGATTTCGTGAGTTCCGTGACAAGTTTTGCAATCCGGTGCGCGGTTTCCTACTTTTAATCTGTGGTGGATATCGGTTTTTTGTAAATCTGCATTTTCTGTATGACAAATACCACAGTTTACTTTTTGACCACCGTTTTCTATATGTTCTTCATCCGTTATGTCCGTGTGACAATCGCCGCATTCGATAATTTCATTATGGACAGATTTCTGAATTAAATTTTCGTGACAATCCAGACAATTGAAATCTTGACCGCGCGTATTAGTGTAAGTAGCAGTAAGAAAGAATAAAGGAACGATACTTAATATAAAATACCGGAAAAATTTCATCTGGTATCTCCCGTAATAAAATGTTTCATGTGATATTTATGCTAAATTGTTATGACTACACGTTACTTATAATAAAAAATCATCGAATAAATGATTAATATGATGATCAGCAGACCGATGCTTAAAGCAGTAAATCCGAATATTCGTGCAGCTTTTTCGAGTAACGGTGATGGCGGTTCTACCATTTTCTTTTCGAGCTCACCGGATTCTTTCAACAGAGTATACTCACGTGGTCTATCTTTTTTCATTTCCTCAATAGTAACACTTCCCGTGAAAATAACCGGATCCATTGGAAATTTATCCGGACGAAAATGTGTATTAAAGAAATGAACCGTAAATATAAACCCGACGGCTAATAAAGCTTCGTCGCTGTGAATTATTGTAGCAACATTTATAAACCAACCGGGAATGCCTAAGCTTGTGAAAAACTCGGGGAACCATAATAATAATCCGCTGCATCCAATTACCATAACACCCCAAAAGACGGCGAAATAATCGAATTTTTCCCAGTATGTCCACCTGCCGTATTCAGGACGTGGTCCAATTCCCAAGAACCATTTCATGGTTTGACCGAACTCAATTAAATCTTTTTTATTCGGTACCAATGAGTTTTCACCTTTTAGCATTGCTTTAAAAGGGATTCCGCGTTTTTTCCTTTTACGGATTAAGTAACCAATGTGCATAGTGAAATAAATAAATGTAATTACTGCAGCAAAACGGTGAATAAAACCTGTTACCTCATAACCTCCCATCAACTTTGACAGAGTCTGAAAAACTCCGACTCCAGAAAATTTAATTACCATTCCCGTAATGGCAAGGGATAAAAAACTAATAATTACCAATAGATGTAAAAATCTTGAGAAAGAATCGAACCTTTCGATATATTTTTTATTATGAGTTGAGTGAGTATTATTTGCCATCTTTAATTTTTCCAGTAGGTTTGTTTTTTTTTCTTTTCGTTCCTTTTTTCTTTAAGCGCCCTAGGTAACCACAGCAGTGTATGAATTCCGAAAAATGAAAATGTCCCGACAAGGAGGAATGTCATAAACCAAAAAGTATAGAATAGAAAAGGATATTTGTCTTTATCATGATGTGTTGCATGCGTTAAGTAACCGACAAATTTTCTATTAGAGTTGGGGTGACAGCGTTTACAAGTATTAATGACATTTTCTCGGCTTAGAGTAGATCTGGGATTGTATGTCGGAAGAATATTGTGTGAACCATGACAATCATAACATTTTGCTGTTTTTACTGATCCTAACTTTGAAACCTTTCCGTGAAAAGTATCGAAATAAGTTTCGGTTACATCCATATGACATCTACCGCACTGACTAAGTATTCCCTGTCTAAAATCATCTTCATCTACCCTTTCAATCGTATGCGAAAAATGACAATCATTGCAGACGGGTAATTTTTCATCCGTCTTGGTAACCGAAGGACTATGAATGCTGTTTTTAAATTCTTCATAAATTCCCAAGTGACATGTTCCGCATGTCGCTGCAATATTATTAGAGTTCACAGATGAGCGAGGATCTTTAAACGGTAATTCACTGTGGCTGGTATGGCAATCTATGCATGTGGCTGTAACCATCAATCCGCTTTGGAGTAGTCCTTTTCCGTGAATGCTCATCGTATAATTTTTTATAATCTCGTGCTCAGGACCTTTGTATCTTACTGCGGCTTTTTCTCCTTCACGGTGACATTTGCCGCATAGATCTGGAATATTTCTGGAAAATATCGGGGAAGTCAAATCTGTTTTTGGGAGAGTATTGTGGTTGCCGTGACAATCAGTACAGTAGGGTGCATTCGAATCGCCGGCAGAATGTAATGTGCCGTGACGGCTTGAATTGTATTCAGTCTGTAGTTGAGGATGGCAAATAGAACAATCTACTTTTCCGCTGTTAAGACAAACAGGATTTCGAGAATTACTGATGTTAGTATGGCATTTTATACAAGGATTTGTCCCATGCGCCGAATGACTCAATTCATCTTGATCTACAAATATAGAGATACGTTTTCCATTAACAGTCTTTTGAAGACTTTTATTACTATGACAAGACAAACATAATTTATCTGGAAAACTTTCTTCGTAGAAAACACGTCTCACCTGATGCGGTGGATGGCAATCGACACACACCGGGATCTTGTGCGGTTCTTTTTCCCACAATTCACCTTTAATTACTTTCTGGTGAACAGACTCAATTTGGCGGTGACATTGAGTGCATGTATTTGCGATGTTATTTCGATTAATCGTTGATTCCGGATTTTCATGCGGCAGAATATCGTGAGATGAATGACAGCTAGTGCAGACAGCTGTTACTATTAATCCTCTTCTGAACAAACCGTCGCCGTGGATAGATTCGGTATAATCTTCAAGAACATGTCTTTCTTTAACCGATACCAATTTAGAAACAGGTGTACCTTCTTTATGACAGTTGCCGCATAATGAAGGAATATTCATCACATAGGTTTTTGCATTCTGATTTGTTGAAGAAAGTATATCATGTTTTCCATGGCACGAAGCGCATGTTGGTGCAAGGTATTTTCCCTGACGAAGTGCAGCACCGTGTAAGCTTCTGTCAAAATGTGTCACGGCTTGTTCATGGCAAATGCTGCAGTCTACCTTAGCTAAATTTTCGTTATGGGGGAGATCATCTAGATTAACATCTTGGTGACAGCTGATGCAGCCGATATCCGCATGCACCGATTTTTTAAATCTATTACTATTAACAAAGAGTGAGACTTCTTTCCCGTTTTTTTCAGTGATTAAAGTTCTATCGCCGTGGCATTCAAAACAGATTTCGCTCTCGTCTTGTGCATATATATTTATGCAGTGTACTAGTAAAAAGATAAATAAAAATAAATAAGGATATCTATGCAATTTGACTCCAATCAAAGTTGTCTAAATAAGAATAATTTCTTTTTTCAGTTAACAGAAAAAATTACACAGTACTACCTGTTGAAAAATAATTCGACTATCTTTTCCCAATCTTTGTCGTCAAGATTCTCAAACTGACCGAGACACAATTCTTCTTTGAGGCTTCCTGCTTTACCGTTTTTCGTTTCTTTTGTCATTTTTTTCTGAATCTCTTTACATTGGTCAATGTCTTCTTGGTACAATGTGACCGCGCTTCTTCCGATTTTTAATTCTTTTAATTCGGTGTCTAGGTCATCGGCATCGATAGTACAAATCCAATTTTTTTCATAAGGGGAAAAATCAAGGGCTTCAAGATCTTCGGTTATTTCATTGTTGATTCTAGATACTTTGCCGCTAACCGGTGATTTAAAAGGGATCGTTCTTCTCCCTTGTTTTATACTATACAACGGCTGACCCTTTTTCACTTGCATCCCTAAGTTCGGGAATTCAATATTATCTATCCTTCCGATTAATTTCTTAGCGAAGTCGTCGATTCCGATTTTTATTGTTCCTTCTTGATCGAGGCTTGCCCAGCAGTGTCCCTCCGAAATAAAAACACCCCCAGGTATTGCAAACTCGCTCGATCGAAATGTTTCCGCACCGGCTAAGTGAGTGATATGCACTCTTGGTTTGAGTTCTTTTTGAATTCTATCTTGACGTTTGATTAATGATTTTTTTACGAAGTCGAGAAGCTCATCTTCGGTAAATGGTTTTTGAACGTAATCCATTGCACCGAACTTCATACATTCAACGGCGGTTTCAACCGTTGCATAACCGGTTATGATTATTATATCGATATCAGGCCGTATATGTTTCACTGCTTTAGTAACGTCAACACCATCCATTTCCGGCATTTTTAAATCGGTAAAAACAAAATCATAATGATGAGATTTGACAAGACTCAATGATTCCGCACCGCTCTCAACAGTATCAATTGAGTAACCATCGAGTACCAGAATTTTTCTGAAACTGTCCAGAATAACGGGCTCATCATCAACACATAAAATTTTAGCCTTCGGATTCTCGATCTCAGCTCTTTTTAGTGTTTTTGCTTCCTTGCTGAAATCCAATTTGAGACTTACACTAAGTGCTTCTTCTCGATCTTTTAACCTGCGTTTTTCTTGGACTCTTTTAACCACATAACGGATTATAATATCGGCGATGATAAAGATTATTACGGCTAGTATGAATAGTGCCATTTTATATCTCCCTTTTAAAAAAAATTCTATTTGTATCGTTTGAATATATCAATGAACATTACGATTTATCAGTACTAAAGGAAATTAAGAATTTTAATTCATATTCCAAATTGTTTGGAATTATTCTATAAATCCAGCCTTCTCTATACGGATCATTTTCAATCAATTTTATGTCTTCAAATAATTTTTCATTTTTCTCGATTATTTTACCGCTTATAGGGGATTGTATATTATATAAGCATTCCTTCTCGGTTTTTACAACGGAACATGGATCGCCTTGAAAGATCTGTTTGCCCACGTCTAGTAATTCTATTCTTTCAATACCTCCGGTTGTCTTTGTGAAAAAAAATGTCGCCCCGATAAGGACAGTGCCGGTATTTTCAATATATGCCCAGCTTGTCCATCCTAACCGGTAATAATTTGGAGGAATTGTTAAAAAACCATTTGGTACATTCAAGTCTAAAGACTTCTGACAATTTTTTATTAATTCACCGTACTTCAACCCCCTTTTTGTAATACAAAGTAGCTCATCGACTGTAAAAGGTTTAGGTATAAAATCAATTGCTCCTTGATATAAGGATTTTACTGCGTTAGCATTTGTTGAAAAACCTGTTATCATTATTACCGGAGTATCGATACCTCTATTTTTTAACTCGGTTAAAAACTGAAATCCGTCGATAATGGGCATCATGATATCGCAGAGTATAAGTCTATAATTATCCAGATCAAATTTCTTTAATGCAATTGATGCGTCTTCAGTTGCATTTACTGTCCAATTTTCCAAACCGGCAATTTTATGAACGGAATCGATTATTACTTTTTCGTCATCAATTAATAATATGTCTGTTTTATTCTTCATAGAATGTGCAATTATGTATTTCCAATCGGCAATCTAACCGTGAAGGTTGTGCCTATTCCAACTTCACTTTCAACCGATATCTTTCCATCATGATTATCGATTATTCCCCAAATAACAGACAAGCCGAGCCCCGTCCCTTTTTGACCTTTTGTACTGAAAAACGGATCAAAAATTTTGTTTAGATTCTCTTTCGAAATTCCACAACCGGAATCGGCAAATTTTATTTCAACGAATTTTTGTTTACCGCCGCTGTCAATAAAATCCCATTTTTGCCAATGACAGTCGAGTCTTGTACATCCTTCCAGCACACCATTGTCTGGGATGATAATATTATAACGAGTCGATCCACATTCAGGGCATCTTTGGTTGATATCCACAAGAGAGACTTTACATTCCGGGCATGAGAGATGTACCGAATGATTTTTCATTACCAAAATATCATAATGATTTCTTTGTTTGCCGTAAATGGGATCCAGGTAGATGAAGCCTTCATTTCCGTTTAAATTTGCCCTGAGTTTGATTGAAGCGAAACCCTCTATATTATGTTTATTGTCTATAAGACTATGTCCATTGGAACATGTAGCGTTTTTAATTTGAGTTATTCCATATGGAGAAAGTCTAATGATTGATGAAGATATTGTAATTGTTCCCCCGTTTTCCCCAATTGCGTCGATGGAATTGACTAATAAATTGAGAAACACCTGTTGAATTTGGTTTCCGTCGGCAGTAATCTTAGGAATGTTAGGATCGAATTTTTTCTCAAGGTTGATATGAATAATTTTTAATTGGTTTGCCACAACTGCAACAGCGCGGTCGATTGTTTCATTTATATCTAATAAACTTTTTTTAGGTGTCGACTGACGCGCAAAATCTAGTAATTCTTTTACAATCTCTCTACTTCGTTTTGTCTCTCGAACGATTACGTTTAAATCTTCCAATACTTCAGGATTGTCTTTCATCCTTTTTTGTAGGTAACTGCTATAAGTGAGTACACCGGTAAGTGGATTGTTAATCTCGTGAGCAACACCTGCAGCAAGTTGACCGAGTGAAGCCAATTTATCCGATTGGAAAAGCTGCATCCGCATTTCGGATAATTTCTTCGTCATATTGTTGAATGAATTTGCCAGGCTGCCGAGTTCGTCTTTGCTCGAATTTTTTATCATGTAATTTAAGTTTCCAACTGCAACTTGATTTGTAGCCTTCACAAGTTCGTTCACCGGTTTATCCACCCATCGCTTTACGAAAAGTGCAATAATCAAGCTGAGAGAGATTATAGCGAAAATAGCATAAAGAACTACTTTGATTTGACTTGCCGTAATTTGTTGTTCAACCTCTTTTAAAGAAATAGTCACATCTAACACACCGAGTACGGTTTGTTCAGGCCGGTGAGCATGACATTCTGCCTCCCAGCATGATTTTTCGTTATAGATGGGATTTATTACTCCCATAACACTTGCCGAATCGGGATGGGGTTTGAAAATTCTAGTTCTTTCAGGAATGGATAATCTTTGTAATGGCTGATCCGCAGCGTGGCATGCATAACAGCTTTCGGTTTTTTTATCTACCATCAATCCTATATCGTTAGGATTCGATGAGTAAATTATTTCTCCTTCTTTATTTAAAACTCTTACACTTGCGATGTAGTTATCTTCACCGATCGTATTAATGATGTTATGAATACTTTCTCTACGGTTCGCCAGCATATCATATCGAGTGCTTTTTTTCACCGTCTCACTAAGTTGATTTGCATGTCTTTCAACTTCGGAAAGGAGAACTTCGTTTTGCGACTGAATATTGTAATAAGAGTAAACACCGACAGTAACTATCGTCGTAATTCCTACCGCAAGTATAAGTTTAAAGCCGATTTTTTTTATCATTATTGAATATTCTGCATAACATTTTTTTGTATTATAATCTAACGTCCTGGTCCCGAAGATGTTTTTGAATTAGATAATAAATGATCGGGTAAACGAGTGCCAACAGTTATATCGGAATCATGACAATTTTCACATGTGGGTTTTGAAAAATCCGGATTTTCATGACATGTTGAACAGTCAATTTCTTTATGTGTATCATCAAGAACGAGACCGGTAACTTTATGATCAAAGTTATCTGGGGTCCACTCTCCATGACAGGTATTACAACTAGCGTTTACTGGAGTAAGTTTTCCCTTGCCGGGGTGACAGTCATTGCAATTTAGTTTTTCATGAAAGCTTTTAAGGGCAAAGCCTGTTCTATTTAGATGATTGAAAGGCGCCATTTCTTTATTGGAATGACAATTATCGCAGTTGTTTTTAGTGTCATGACATACGGAACAGAATTTATGATGATCTTCAAATGATTTTTCCGTTTTTGCAAATTTCTTTTGGGTATCATGACAGCGGACACAGCTTTCATTTGAATGACAATCTGAACATTCCAAGTTAAACATTCGTGAATGCTCATTGTGGAAAAATGTTACCAACTTTCCTTGGTTCGAATTGGTTTCATACACAAGTTTCGTCGGTTCAATTATTGCCGGATGCACACGGCTAGAAGTTTTGGTAATCTTGTCATGTTTGGCTTCGATTTTTTCTTTACCTGTAAGTGCATGGCAGCTTTCACATTCAACAGAATGGCTCCATGCTCTATGGCAGTTCATACATTGTTGATGGAAGGCTCCCTTGAGATCCGGTTTGCTGATGTCCTCCCGCATTCTGGTTTGTTCATGGCATGAATTACATCCGAGAACACTTCCTGGCGGATTGTAATGATGACACATGGTGCAGCCTCCCGCCATATCCGACATTTCGGCATGCAGCTTATGGGTGAAAATAACAGGTTTATAAAGATCGGTTTTGGAAAAGAATTTGTTTATCGTAATTACATCTGGTCCTTCTTCCGGTGAATGATGAATGGTTATCATCTGCTCGCGGGGGCAATCATATAAACAAGGATTACTTTTGGTCGGAATTTCACATGAGTGGCATGTTCTGCAATCAACAGCCGGTGGTAAAGTATGTACTTGATCTTTGGTTTGAGCGGGAATGTTCTGAACCAAGAAAAATATTATAAGAAGGTATTTCGTTATCTTGTTCATAAATTACCTCGTATTGCGAATTTTGTTTTGACGGCATCTTTATCCGGTACACTGATTACAGGGAAATTCATTACAAATGCACGGTACATCAAAATTTCTAATGCAATAAATCCTAACGTAACGGAAATTTCCCCGATTGAAGGGAAGTAACTCTTCACTTCGTATGGTGGATTGTATGCAACTAAAAAGTTGTTCATCCTGTTGAAAAAGACTCCTGCAATCACAAAAGATGAAGCGATGAAGAGCCACAGTGGAGATTTATTAACTTGATCAGATAAGAATAGTCTAAGTGCAATTGCTATCATTAGAATTTCGATCAGAAACATGATGCTTTCTGTTGAAAATTCGGCAAGATA
>Ga0154609_1099_pt1 | contig 12517 bp, 11 predicted proteins | sample Rifle2008BG13ft_FD_116038 | JGI IMG/M metagenome (GOLD analysis project Ga0154609, IMG submission 116038) | Ignavibacteria bacterium RBG_13_36_8 | reverse complement strand
TTCTGAGGATATTTTAGCGGCTTATGGATTAACAAATATTAATTTTAGTGAGAAGCTAAGCTTATTAGCTGGAGTGAGATTTGAAAATACTACGAATATGTACAAAACATTGGCTGTTGAATCAGTAAATAATTTAGAGTCTGATGCAAGTTATTCGAATATTCTTCCATCAGCTCATTTCACTTACCGGTTTAATGAAAACACGAATTTAAGATTTGCTTTTTCAACGGGTATTTCAAGACCCAGTTATAAAGCTCTAGTTCCTTATGAATTTAGAGATGACGACGCCAAAGAAATTTCTAAAGGCAACCCGGATCTCAAATCTAGCATATCAAATAATTTCGATTTACTGTTTGAGAACTACAGTTCTTATTTAGGTTTATTCAGTGCCGGTGTTTATTACAAAGTAATGTCTGATGTTGTAGTCAGTTCAATGATACTCCAAGATTTACCGTATGAAGGCAGTACTCAGCAATATGAAGTTTCAATGCCGATAAACGGAGACGATGACGCTACAATATACGGTTTTGAAATGGCTCTCAACCATAAATTGGATTTTTTGAATATTCCGTTCCTAGCTAATTTCAATATTTATGCTAATTATACTTTTACGAAATCAAAATTCGAAGTCGGCGGTAGAGAAGTACCTCTAGGATTCAGCCCCGAGCATATTGTTAACCTGGCGCTAATGTATGATAATCCTGAAATCGGTCTATCTTTCGTGATTTCTAATAATTTTAGAGATGATATTTTGATCGCTGTCGGAAGTGATAAATATACCGACGTTTATTACAAAAAAGAATATCATCTTGATATATCGGTAACGCAAAAAATAATGAATAATTTTTCAGTGTTCTTACAGCTTAATAATCTTACGGATCAATTCGAAAATGAAGCATGGGGAGACCCTTCGGAAAGTTATTCAAAATGGACGCAGTGGGCTAAATTTGGTACTTACGGGACACTAGGTATATCATATAAATTATAATATTGCCCTACTCTATAGCTACATAATATGGCAGGAAGTCTCCCCTTCTTCCTGCCATTTATGAAACAATTTTGGGGATAAATTATCATCAGTCAAAAAATATTGATTGGTTAAGGGGTGTATTATATCTGATGTATTTTGTGACCGGTAAGTGAGGTCCTCGAAATATTGAAAAGGAGATAGAATGATCGGAAGGATCATAGAGTTTTTTAAAACAGGTAAAGACCGGCCTTTATTAGCAGATGAGAATAAGATTCGGAAAATATATGAAGCGAAAAGATGGAGTGTTTATATAACTCTTATTTTAGGTTACGCATTTTTTTATACCACCAGATTGGGACTATCTGTTGCAAAAAAACCACTACTTGATGCAGGATTACTTGATGTCAAAGAAATGGGAATCATCGGTTCGATTTTGTTATATACTTATGCTGTTGGGAAATTTGTAAATGGTTTTCTTGCAGATGGCGCAAACATCAGGCGGTTTATGTCAACAGCCCTATTCATGTCGGCTATTATAAATGTTGTATTTGGTTTTACGAATTACTTTATTTTATTTGCAATTCTTTGGGGATTGAACGGTTGGTTTCAATCGATCGGTTCTGCGCCGAGCGTCGTTTCAATTTGCCAATGGTACAGCAATAGAGAACGAGGTACTCGATATGGAATTTGGGCTGGAGCTCATAATATTGGCGAAGGGATTACCTTTGTTGGTACTGCAGCCATTATAAGTTATCTCGGTTGGCAATGGGGATTTATTGGACCCGGCATAATATGCATCTTTGTCTCAATCATTATGTACTTTACATTGGCAGACAGGCCTCAAACTTATGGCTTACCACACATTGCCGATTATAAAAAAGATTATTCTGCAGGCAAACCTACAAAGAGTTCAATTAAGGAGCTTCAATTACTCGTTCTTAAGAGTCCGATTGTCTGGGCGCTCGGATTCAGCAGCGCATTTATGTATACGGCACGTTATGCTATTAATAATTGGGGCATTCTTTTCTTGCAGGAAACAAAAAATTATTCTTTAGTTGATGCAAGTTTTGCAATGGGAGTTTACCCGATACTTGGATTTATAGGTGCGGTTTTTTCCGGTTATTTATCTGATAAGTTTTTCAATTCGAGAAGAAATATACTGACATTGATTTATGGCATTGCCGAAACCAGTGCCTTAGTGCTTTTATTTATTACTCCTCCGGGAGATAAATTGATCGATACAATTGCTCTCGGATTATTCGGATTCGGTATCGGCGGATTGATAGTATTTCTAGCCGGATTAATTGCTGTCGATATTTTCCCCAAAGGAGTTGCCGGTTCAGTAAAAGGATTAATAGGTTTGTTCAGCTATTTAGGCGCTGCCACTCAAGATTGGATAAGCGGTTATTTAATTGACAGTACTAAAATTTTAGTTGACGGCAAAGCAATATATAATTTCGATAACGCATTTTTCTTCTGGATAGGGGCTTCAATATTATCGATGTTACTTGCGCTGACGGTCTGGAATGTAAAACCCAGAGAGTAGAATATGATAGGTTTTATTAAAATTATTAAAAGAGTATTTGCAGTTTTAATGGTAGTGACTGTTGTTCTATCAGCACAAACTGATCTTCCGCAAAGAGGTATTTGTGGTCACCGTGGGGCAAGAAGTACATTTCCTGAAAATACTATCCCGGCATTCAAAGAAGCTCTCCGTCTCGGTGTTCACATGATTGAATTCGATGTCTGGCTTTCCAAAGATAACCGGCTTATCGTTATGCATGATCCATCCGTTGACAGAACTACAAACGGTAAAGGATTGATCAGCGATCTTACTTTTGATGAAATTAAAAGTTTCGATGCAGGTGCATGGAAATCGGAAGAGTTCTCCGGTGTGCAGGTTCCAACATTTGAAGAAGTAATGGAAATAATGCCATACAACATATGGCTAAACATACATATAAAGAAAATTCCGGAAGCGGCAAAAAGAGTTGCAGAAATCATAGTTAGTAAAAACAGAATTCATCAGTCAATGATGGCTGTAAATAAGGAGATGATGAGCATTGTTAAAGAAGTAAGCAACGAAATTAAGATATGTAATATGGATCGAGTTGATTCACCGGAGCAATATGTTGATGAAACAATTGCTATGGGATGTGAGTTCATACAATTGACCGATAGAGCTGATGCATCCTTGCCGATTCTAGTTAAAAAACTAAAAGAAAATAATGTGAAGATAAATTACTACGGTACAAATTCTTCTGTAAAATTGGAACAATTATTAAGCGCAGGGGTGGATTATGTCCTTGTTGATAGTACCAGCCAAATGTTAAACGCTGCCGGCGAATTGGGCATAATCTCAGTGGATTATAAACTTGATGAATAGCAACCTGCAAGCTATTTTTCACTTAGGATAAAATAAATCCCTTTTTATATTATTAAAAGGAACCTGATAATGAAAAGCCTGGGTAGTGAAAAAATATTTTATGCATTTTTTGTTTTTGTAGTTATGAGCACTACTGTTTTTTGCGGCGGGAAAAAGTTTATCAAAGTTCGCGAATTTAACGCACCCGAAGCAAGACAAGGAGTAGCGGTAGACGAAGACTATATTTATGTCGTAGGCACACAAGAGATTGCCAAGTATGATAAACAAACTGGCGAAATCGTTGCATCCTGGAAAGGGAATGAAAACGGACCTTTTATTCATCTCGATAGCGGTGTTATTATTGATGGTTTGTTGTATTGTTCTCACTCTAACTATCCTGGTGTTCCTATGACAAGCTCCGTTGAAATTTGGGATGCACAGACCTTGCAGCATGTTAAGTCGCATAGCTTTGGAATTCAATGGGGCTCGTGCACCTGGATTGATAAGTACGACGGATTTTGGTGGGCTGGGTTTGCTCATTACGGTAAATGGAAAGAAGCTACAGGTACCGATGAGAAATGGACTACAGTTGTTAAGTTTGACGAACAATGGCGCATGATTGAAGCATGGGTTTTCCCAAAAGAAATCTCCGATAAATTTGTCCCGATGAGTAACTCCGGCGGTTCTTGGGGACCAGATGGTTTGTTATACTGCACGGGACATGATTACGGTGAAATATATGCGATGAAACTCCCCAAGGCAGGATCGATACTTGAGTTAGTGGAAATTATCCCTATTGAAAGTGAAGGGCAGGGCATTGCGTGGGACCGTTCCGATCCTATGTATATCTATGGTATCGTAAAGAAAGATAAACGTGTTATTGTTTCAAAACTTATTTCGGAATAATGTTTCTATTAGAAAGGTGTGAAAGGATCCCGTCACGGCTTTTCAAATTCGGGACAAGCTCCGTGCTCACAAAATAAAACCTTGGATAATAATTCGGGGTTTTTTATTTCCGCGCAACTATCAAATACTTATTTGAACTCTCTTCGGTTTTAACAATTTTGTAATTGTATTTCGCAACTTCTTCTGCCAGGATTTCAACGGGGGGCATGTGGTCGTGTTTTACAATCCCATCGCAGTTACCGTGCATTGCGTTTAATTCTTTGTGTCCCATTAAGTGAAGAATGATAAGATGACCGCCGGGGGAGAGGCATCTGTAGATTTCTTTAAGAACCTTATTTTTATCGTGCAAGTGAGGGAAGACGGCGAAACAAATAACCGATTGGAAATAAACATTAATATAAGGAAGGGTATGAACATCAGCTTGAACCAGACTAATATTGTTTGTTCCATTAATTTTTCCTTTAGTCTCTCTAAGCATTTTACTAGAAATGTCTGTTTCAAAGATTCTGCAATTGTGTTTAATCTTTTTTCTTAAGAACGGAATTAGAATCCCCGTCCCGCTTCCGATGTCTAAGACAGGTCCGTGGATTTCAGGTAAATCGTTTTCAAAAATATCTTTTAATCGATGAAATGTTGTCTCTTCAATTTGTGCATCCCATTGATGAGCTTTTTCGTCAAAAAATTCTTTTTGTAGCTGAACCGGATTCATTTTGTTAACTCAATTTTGATATACTTTCGTAAGGGACGGTATTTTTTCTTTTATCAATTTCATAAGCAAGGGGATAGTAATAAGCTGCAGTGCAATTCCCGGCAATCCCGATAAGACTATTGCAGTTGTGAATAAGGGACTATCGATTCCAAAGATTGGAGCGATAACGGAAACAAGAATGTACAGTACAACCCGATCTGCTACAATTGCAGCGATTAATGCAATCCAAACAGATTGTTTAAGGTGAACTTTTAACAATGAGACTATGATAGAAATTATGGTAAGCTCTACAACCATTACTGGGAGAATAGGAGGAACAATTGGAGGCATTCCCGTTAATAGCCAGGACGAAACGGGTGAAATTATTCCGAGCATCAATGCAAACCGCCATGTCAAGAGCATACTCCCCACAATAACCGGGAGGAACATCGGAAGAAAAGTGGAGCCCAAACCGAACATGTGGAAGAACATCGGAAAAATAATTGCCAATGCAACGAAAAGAGATGTAAGCGGTATTTGTCGGAGTGATTTCTCAGCCATAATGCTTTTTACTTAGGTAACACCATTATAAAAAACGTGTTACTAATTTCCAATTTTCTTTATTAAATGGCAATGGTAAATTTTGACACTCTGAATTTCAGATCAGTTTAAGAAACCGGCTTTTTGCAAGGATAAAGGAAGTTCCAAGCCGTTTTTCACCAATAAATCGGCATTTGTAAGAATTTCTTTGGTTTTTCCGGAAGTTACTATTTTACCGTAGTTCAATATGTGAACGCGGTTACATGTTTCTGCAACCATATCCAGATCGTGTGTTGCAATGACGATTGTCTTGTTGCGGTTTCGTTTAATCCAATTGATGATTTTTCTCCTGTGGCAAGGATCGAGATTGCTTGTCGGTTCATCCAAGGCAATAATATCCGGACTCATTGCAAGTACAGTTGCGATGGATGCTAGTTTTCTTTCGCCATAGCTGAGATGAAATGATGAGCGGGATTCGTAACCGGGTAAACCAACCTCATGCAGTGCTTCAACAACTTTTTTAGCCGCTTCTTCTTTCGATAATCCTTGATTAAGAGGACCGAATATTACATCCTCAAAAATTGTGGGACAAAAAAGTTGATCGTCCGGATTTTGGAAAACCAAACCTACCAGTGATCGGATTTTGCTCATGGTATCTTTGCAAATGAGAATGCCGGAAATATATATCTCACCGTCACACTTTCTTACACCGTTCAGCAAACTTAGCAGTGTAGATTTACCCGCGCCATTGGGTCCAATGAACGCGATGGTTTCACCCCGATAAATGTCGAATGCAATATCTTCAAGAGCTTTTCTGTTATCATCATAGGAATAGCTGACATTTCTTATGCTAACCGCAAAAGACTTTTTTTCAGTTTTAGATTTTATATTATCCATTTGCAATCCATACGAATAATAAAAAAACAAGTCCGATTGTAACCGCAATAGTATCTTTATCGTCCCAGGCAAGTTTTGTCGCTTTAGGTATTTGTCCGTTAAAACCACGCGCAATCATTCCAAGATAAATTCTGTCACTTCGCTCAATCGTACGGATAAAAAACATCGACATAGCTTTTGCAAGAATTATTAAACGACTGTACGGACTGAGATAAATGTATCTTGACTGAAAAGCCAAATACTGCCGCTGTGCTTCTACGGATAAAATCTCTATGAAACGATTGGTTAAATATATAACCGATGTTACAACCTTGGGGAGACGAATTTCTTCCAGCGCAGAAACAATATTTGGAAAGGTTGTTGTAGAAATTAATGTTATGGAAGAAAATAGAATGAGGCTGAGTTTTATGTTTAGGTTTAAAAACTCTAACACCCCTTCTTCATAAATATTTACCCCCCCGATTGTAAGAATAACGTTATTGCTTTCATTAAGAAAAGGGAGGAATACTGTAACTACAAAAATCATTAAATAGAATTTTAAAAACCGTCTTAGGTAATGCAGTATTGGGATATCGGTTGCAAGTATAATTGTTAAAAGTCCAGATACTAATAACAGCACGGATAAAATATTTTCTATGTTTGTGAAAGTTGCGGATATGACAAAGAGAACAAATAATATCACCTTTCCGCGCGGGTCGATGTTATGAATTAGACTATTGCCTGGTTTGTAAGCGAGGTGTTTCATTAATTATCAAGTCAACTTTTTACCTGTTGATGTTAAGTGCAAGCCGCCGTGTTTTACTCCTTTGATTGAAATAATTCCATCAGCGAAGTTTTTAATATCTCCTGCCTTACCGCGCAATAAAACTACTTCTAAACAGTTGTCGTGATCAAGGTGGATATGAGTGGTCGAAATAATGGATTTGTAATAATCATGCTGTAGAACGTTAAGTTTATCGGTAAGAGCTGGCTTATGGTGATCGTATAAAATATTCAATACACCGGCAACATCGGCATCTTTGTCTATTTCTTCCTGTACCAGATCTTTGCGTATTAAATCTCTGATTGCCTCGGATCGGTTGGAATAGTTTTTCTTTTTGATAAGCGTATCAAATTCTTTAATGAGCTGTTCGGGAAGTGAAACTCCGAATCTAATTAACTTCATATTTTATCTTATTTTTTATTTCAATCTATCACTTATCATGAATTACTGCAATAGCAATATAATCTAAATATATTTGCACTTATTCGATATTTGTAACAAATTTATCTGTAAGCAATATCATGATTGTTAAACTTTCTTACAAATTAGCTGGTGGGACACCTTTTGTTATTGAAAATTAAGTACTGTTTATTTATTGGTTTGCTATTATCATCGGCGAATTTTCTTTCTGCTCAAGATGAGAATTCGGAATTTAATAGAATCACTGTTGGATTTTCCGCAGTAAAAGATTACCTGTACTCCGACTTACAATATTACTGGGAACCTCAAGTAGGATTCGAAGGATATTTCAACACACCTTTTTACTTTGGTAATATACAAGCCGGAGTAACTTATTGCCGGTATATTGGTTATACGTCTCAACAGCCGAATTTCTTAAGCATGATTTACTATATCCAATGGGAAAAAGAAATTTATCTTTCAAGCCCAATCAGCATTGCATTTGGCGGGAGGATCGGATTAATGGATATGACTTTTGACGAAACCGAGTCCATTACAGAGAAAACACTTCTAAATGAAAGTGATCTTATGGTCGGAATTATATCAAAGTTGAACTTAAACTTACCGGAAGGTTGGACTATTACAATTCATGGGAGTTATATGACCGTTTTCACCAGCAAAAAAATGGAAATGGTTTATGCGGGGATCGGACTTACAAAAACCTTTTTAACACCCGATTGGTTGAAGGAATTTTTTGAGTGAAAAGAGTCTTGTTAATATTGTTTCTATTTTGTGTTCATTTGTCAGCACAGCAGATCGGTTCCGCATATTCAACTTACGAGTGTGAAATCATTACTCGGGAAGAGATTCAGAGTGGGGGAATTTTAAGGTTGTCTGATATATTTTTTCAAATCGGCGCATCAGAAGTAAAAACCATCGACGGTTACAGGATTCAGACAAATATAAATCTGTTAAATCCGGGCTGGGATCAAAACTGGATTCTGATGGTTGATGGACAAAGAATTGACCTTGATTATCCTTACATGAAAAATATTAATCTTCTACCATTTGATTTAAGTGAGGTCGATTATATAGAAGTGTTTACATTGCCGCAAATATCTTCCGGCGAATATAGTGATAAAGGGATGATACATATCCATACCGTAAAACCGGCTGATGGTTTGTCGATTCACGTTTCGACTTCAAGTGCTAGTGAGATTGGTGATCCTGGTCCGTTCAAATATACGGATACGAATACTCCGAATATTGATCAGATCGGTCCTTACTATTCAGCGAGCATCTCGCTGGGAAGTGAAAAGTTAAGTTTACGGATGGGTGTTAAACATCATATGCAAATTTATTCCGATCCGCTTATACGAAAAAGAATGGCAAACTATGCATGGGAAAATAAAGAAATGAAATTGTTAGGAGCTTATGCTAAAGTGGAGGTCGATCTTTTAAATGGGAAACATATTTTATTTGCAGCCCATGCTCACACCGGCGATCCATTATTTTATTCTGTATACGGCTCCGATCTTCTTTTTTTTAATCCTTATGGTGCAGAAATACCGGTTGATCCGATTTTTAATCATGTGGGTTTGAGCGGTTACTTTAATTTAACTCCTTCGGCTTCGATTAATTACCAATTCAAGTTTTCTTCCAGTCTGCTGGATTTTCCTATGTATTATCAGAAACCAGCTTTTGACTGGAATATTAATAATTATAACGGTTATGTCGAGTTTGAAAATCGTAAGTCGGATTCGGAAGGATTAGTTGGTTTCGGAATAAACCATGTAAAATTTGTAACTGGTTATCAGTTGTTTGGAAATTCATTCACACTTTTTAGGATTTATGGAAAATATAAGAAGAACTATTTTGACATTATATCTCAAACATATTTTGGTAGTTTTGTATTTGATGGAACGAAGACTGCTGTTAAAGCCGGCGTTAATTCACAAATTAAAATGAGCAAAGAAGTTTCTTTTCTTACCGGAATTTCTTTCTCTAATCGTTTACCGGAAGAGGATAATAATTTGTGGTACTGGTCGATGAAAGGTTACGGTTTTCTCAACAGTTATGGATTGAATTATTCTATTGAAGATGAATTGTCAATTTCAAAGCAATTTATTGCTGAAGCAGAATTGCATTTCGATGCCGGTGAAAGATTTAGTTTTGCTTTCGGCGGATTTTTCCGTCTTTATTCGAATCAAAATATTGAGCATCATAATTATATAATCGATCCGGCAACATACTTGTTTGATACGGAAACGGTTGTCGGTTCAAATCAAAACGGGTCTGTGTTCGGGCCGAAATTTACTTTTGATCAACAAATTTCTTCATCATTCCACCATAAGATTTATTATAGATACATTCCAATTATCGACGGCACGGATGAATTTTACGATGTTATGCTTACATTCCCAGCCCATAAATTTGTTTATACAATAAGTTACCAGCCGGTCTCTTCTTTCAGTTTGAACACAATGTTTACTTATTTGTCAGAATCTTTTTGGCCGGAGTATAACAGTATCAACACCGATTCGTCAAATTTGTATTCAAATAATCTAAAAGAAAGGTTGTTGATTGATCTTGCTGCGCAAAAGTTCTTCTGGCATAACAGGTTGAGGGTTAGCATACTCCTTAAAAATATTCTTGGGAAAGAAGATAAGTATCATCCTATCGGGGGAATTTTTGACATGACTTTATTTTTGCAGGTTGAATTGATACTGGATTCCATCTTATAAAATTACAGGCCGAACATAAGTTCGACCTGTAAAATCCGATTTAAAGAATAACACCCATTTCATTCAAGATGTTTGTTGCACCGCTGAATTTCTGTGCAATCCACAGAATATAGCGGATGTCGACACCGATTGAGCGGCTGTAAGATTCATCCCATGCGTAATCGTTGATAGTAGCTTCGAATGCGCGATCGAAATTCAAACCGACGAGCTCGCCATAAGCATTTAAAATCGGGCTTCCGGAGTTCCCCCCGGATGTATCCATATTGTAAAGAATAGCAACCGGAATACCGTCCAATTTTTTGTTATAGAATTTGCCGAAGTCTTTCTTTTCGTAAAGTTCATTTATTTTATCGGGGATTGCGTAATCTCCTCCTAAGTAACTTTTTTCGATTACCCCATCTAAAGTTGTGATCGGATTGTAATAAACTGCGTCTGCAGGGGAATATCCTCTTACATATCCGTATGTAAGGCGGAGAGAATAATTTGCATCGGGGATAAAGGATGTTTTCTTCCAAATACTTTTTACCTCAACTAATTGGGCGAGAAGCTTATTCATTTTACCTTCTGTTTTAAGATTTTCCGCTTCAATTTCATTATACAGATTCAAAAGTTCTTTTGTGAATTTAAGGAGCGGATCGTTGAGTGCAGCAATTTCGTCTGGTGATTTTTCTAATAATGAGTTGAAATATTCCTTGTCGAATATTTTTGATTTAACGACAGTTTCGGCAAATTCCTTTATTGCACTCTCGGGATTTTTACCTTTAATTATGTTATCGACGGTTTTTATATGCTTGATATTTCCGAACTTCGACGCATCAAGAAGCATTTTTGCTAAGAGTTGTTTTTCAAAGGGAAGGTCGAAATCAGTCAAGTAACCGTTAATTCTATCAATACTCCTTGAAACATTTTCTTCTTTAAAACGTTCGTTTCTTTCTGCTTCGGGTTTATTCATTTCTTCTGCGAAGCTGAGCAAAAACTCTGATATCGAATAAATTTTACATCGTCTTTCCATTTGTTCGTACCAGAGATTAACCATTCCGTAATGAAAAATATCCTTATAGGCTGTATCAATATCTTGGAGAAGATTGCCGTACTTATTTTTAAGTGCGGCTTTCGAATTAATGAAACTCTGTAAAATTTTTTCTTCATCACATTTCTTTTCGACAAGATCCAATTTTTTCAACCCTTTTAATTTGCCGCGATAATTTTTCATGGTATTAGCAAGACTTTTTATTGGATTGGCGTATTTTAATTCTAATTCCGGATTCCCTTTTCCCAATTCTTCCATTAGGTTTATTCCCCAGCTATATAGCTGCTCAATATACGGGAGCTGAACCTCTTCTTGAAATTTCAGAAATTGGGAAGGACGATGACGGAAGGTTCGGGCTGGATAGCCAAGAATGAAAATAAAATCTCCTTCTTCAACACCACCGGGATTGACCGTTAGATATTTGGCAGGTTTATAAGGTGCATTGTTCTCGGAGAATTCCGCCGAGGTACCGTCGGGAGCGGTATAGGCTCTCAAAAATGAAAAATCGCCTGTGTGCCGTGGCCATATCCAGTTATCCGTTTCTCCACCGAAGTTTCCAATTTGAATCGGCGGGACGTAAACGAGTCTAACATCGCGGAAAATTTTATATTTTATGAGCATATAAGTTTTACCGATAAACATCTCGGACACTTCTGCATCAACTGCATTTTTTTCTTCACTGTATTTATCAGTCAACTTACGGGACCGATCGGCAATAACTTTTGCCCTTTCTGTTAAGTCTTCTATTCTTTCAATGTCTTTTAGAATAATATCGGAAGCATCTTCGTAGGATTCCGCAATTCGAATAAAATATCCAGGGATCGGTATTTCATCTTTCAATGTTTTGGCAAGAAAACCGTTTCCCAAATAGTTGTTTTCCGTAGTGCTCACACGGCTTACCGATCCGAAAGAACAATGGTGATTTGTGATGATCAAACCATTTTCGGATACAAAAGAACCTGTGCAGCCGGGGAGTCTCACTAGTGCATCAACAAGACTTAGTCCGTCTGGGTTGTAAATATCAGAAATCTCTATTTTCAAACCGGCATTCTTGAGATCGACTTTGTTTATCTCGGTCACGGGATACATCCCTTCTTCCGGTGCCGAAGGAATTCTACCGAAGAGAATAACACCTGCCAGAAACGGGATAATTAAGGTAATATTCTTTTTTAACTTTTGGTACTTCATCATCTGTACTCCACTTTTATTTTCATC
>Ga0154609_1115_pt4 | contig 12762 bp, 10 predicted proteins | sample Rifle2008BG13ft_FD_116038 | JGI IMG/M metagenome (GOLD analysis project Ga0154609, IMG submission 116038) | Ignavibacteria bacterium RBG_13_36_8 | reverse complement strand
AACATCCAGTAACGCCGAGTTCTCTTTTACAAATTTATTTTGTCAGGATAATCTATATCCGCTTGTTTGCCCCGCAGTTTCTTTGCGGGGACTTTTTACTTACCTGTCCGGCTCTGACGGATTAAAGATGTTAGGCACTTTTTATTTTTTTACAACAATTTATTTTAATGCAACCAACCTTTCATAATTTTTTTAACTATTGCACTCACTTAAAGAAAATGCAAATGGGGGCTGAACAAATACAATTTTAAGTTCTAATTCGAGTTACCACGCTACTTACTTTTTACACCAAAAATAAGTTTAATAAAATTTGGATTTGTTGAATTTATGGTTGTTAAAAAATTTTAATTTTATAAACAATGCCAAAGAACTCTTTTGCTTTTGTACAAACTTAGAAACGCCACTAAATTTATTTTGCAACAAATGGTAAGCCCCCATTTGCATTTTTTACTGGGTGCCTAACATATATTTATACGGAACCCCTTGGGATAACCAGCATCTTAGCAAGCTTTAGAAATAAACTTGATATTATTCACTTCCGGATACTGAGAAGGCATGGTCACATACTTTGCCTTCAGCATCAAAATCGACAACCAATATTTCAGTATAGGTTACGGTTCCAAATCCTTGAGCTTTGGAATATTCAAAAGTCCATCGCTCTGTGCACCCACTGGGATGGCCTTGAAGATTTGTTGTTATTGTGTATGGCTCGCCAAACCATCCGCGAATTTGTTCTTTGTTCTGAACACCGTTTCTAATTTCATCAATATGGGTTCGATCAATTTTATTTCCTGCAGTTGCACAACCAACTATTGTGATGATAAGTAATAGGCCACATATACTTTTAAACATGTTAACCTCCTTTAATACAAATAGATAAATAGAATGCACTAGGTAGTTTCAACTATTTTTCTCTAATCTACATAAAACTTGCTCATCCTTATCTTGCTTCTATTAGTCTTTAAGAAACCTTTTCTAACTACCAATATTTATGTGAGTATTAAATATATTATACAGAACTCCCATCACTTCCTCTACTGCTTCTTCCAGATATTATCTACCTGCGTATAGTAATTTAGATCAATCTTTATTCAGTATAAGTATGCAATCAGCGAATGTGATTTAACTGCCTCCATGTTTGTTATGCAGTTTAATCTCAGAAATTCCTTAATAATCTTGCTCAAAACCTGTAGCCTAATGTCGCAATCAAAGTAGGCACTACAGAGGAGGCTCCGCCAGGCGGCGCAAATGTTACAATTACAGGTAGTTCAACTCTAATATCTAATCCACTGGAAAAACTTCCACCAATTCCCAGATTGAAAACCATTCCACCTGCAGTCCCATCATCCGATTGCATAGTGCCACCTCCAGGCAAAGGTGTGCCCAGGCTCATGTCAGTGGTGCTTTTTTCTTCCCACTCAACATTAATGCTGGCTAGTCCCAAGCCCGTGACAAAAAAGAGACCGGGCTCACGGGGTGTATAACCGATGAGGTAGTTGGCAAGCAAACCAATTACAATAACGTTAGTCTTCTCATCGTATGTGTGCATGCCCTCATCGGTGCTTTCTTTAAAACTTCCACCAAAGAATATAACCCCTAATTCCAAAGGATTTTGGGGAAAGTCGATTAAGATATTGCCGTTTAAACCGTAAGCTATACCCAAGTTTATATCGGTCCCAACACCACCACGAATGCCGATCTTAATGGATGTTTGCCCACTTACAGTTTTTGCAATTAGAAATATTGCAACAATTGCTGCTAGATAAAATAGTGATCTTTGCATGTTTATACCTCCATTGTTTAGTGCCTAACGACGTTGCCGTTAAGCCGCCGCCCAGAACAGCAATGCTTAACTTGCAACCAATGTTTATAATTTGTAGCCGCCCGTATATTCAACCTCACGGGCGGCGACCTAACTTACATACACAAACTACGCTGAATAAAATGCCGAACGAAAAACGTAAACTTAAAAACTGCACTCAACTCAAACCGTTTCGGCGGTCGGTCTTGAGCGGCTGGTTATAAAGCGTGCTATATTAAGCTGATAAAAATCAATATCCATTTTCATGATATAAGTTAGAAACTTCCTTTTCGTTGATAACCCGATCATATATTCTAATATCATCTAAATCCCCATTCAACGGAAACCATTGATCAATAAATTTACCGAAGTATAAATCTTTTTCATTAGTTAAGGTCAAATCTAGATTTAACGTACCCATACCAATAATTGTATTATCCTTAAATATTTTATAATCGCCTTGATCATGTATAATAACAAAATGATACCATGTTTTGGGCTTTATTTCTGTTTTGATATGAATAGCTCCACCACGATAGCTACCCCAACTAATCTCTTCACTATCATTGTTAAAATATATAGTTAATTGTATACCATTTCTATCATGATCTTTCGCAAAAACACAATGAGAACCCTTTTTATTTATAGCCCCATATCCATTGATACCTTCTGGATCGTCAACTTTGACCCAACACGATATTGAAAATGAGGATATAAGTTTTAAACTAGGGTCATTTGGAACTCTGATATAACTTGGGTTTTTATAACCATTGAAGTGATATGCTCTGTCAGATTTTCCAAAGCGGTCTTTTGAATTAATAGGACCCCATAATTTACCATGGTTTTCATTACCGCTATAATCTTTGACATTTCCATTGAAAGGGTAATATGCTATTAATCCATCTGTACTTATTTTTTGACTGAAAGTAATACTAGTAAAGAAGAATATTGAAATAAAAATAAGTGTTTTTTTCATTTCTGAATCTCCTTATAAAATTATGATTTACAAATAGCTTTATAACTATTACTTATACGGCATAACCGCGTTAATTAATCTTTTCCTAATACTAGACAGTTCTTCCTACTATTAGGTAAATTAAAAATTGATCTTTTTCTTAACTAACATTTTAATTTATATGTCGAGACGCTGAATTATCGATCGGTAAAAGAATACGTGCAAGGTTCCCCAATAACTGAGATTAATATAACAAAAATTATTTAAATATGAATCAGCAAAGGACTGATAAATATAAAAACGTTAAACCTGCCTACGTCAAAATTCGACTTCAACCTTCGTGAAAAATCAAACTGCGGTTGACAAGCCGGCAGGCGGGAACGTTGAGACGACAAACTACGTATCAAGCACTATGAACTCCGTCACTAGGAAGCAATCCGCGTGAGGATAAAAAGATTAAGATTATGAGTAAGAGTAAGATTACGATTATGAGTAAGTCTGCCCGCCTCAGTTAGATGCTGATAAATCTGGCGGGATTATGATTATGAGTAAGCCTGCCCGGTTCAGCCAGAGGCTGATAAATCTGGAGGGATTAAGATTATGAATGAGACAATTGACAAGCAATACTCACCTCAGCACCCAGCACGTAATCTGCTTATTATTATCATAAATCATCACAATTAAATAAATCGTTGTTCCTTTCGTTGCAAAGTCGTAATATTACTCTAGGCAAAAAATCAGCGGTTTGTGAGGTTCCTATGAAAAAGGTGGATTATCGAATTGAGATTTGTAAACACATAAAAAGAAATTATCCCGATTTGTATCTTGACGCTGAAACTCTTCCCAAAGCGTATACGGGTAAATCGAAAATACGCGCCATAGTTTTAGGAGCCGATCCGAGCACAAACGTCTATAATGAAAGGTTTAAATACGTCTTCGGTTTGGAGAAAAAGGATTCCAAATATTTCAGAATTATCGGAGTCAATCTAGCCAGTCTCGGTTTAAGCCTCGATGAAATCTATGTAGAAAACATAATTCAAAATTACTGCAAGGTTGAGACTTCAAGAAACAAGATATGGTGGGAGTGTGCATTGATATGGCTTGAATATTTAAAACGGGAATTGGATGAAAAGTTTAACAGGAATGTACCGGTCTTTGCTTCTTCATGGGAAATATTTCAAGTACTTGTCGGTAAAAGACCGTTGAAGAATATTTCACCGCTGTCTATTTATACTAAGGTAAGAATTATAAAAGCCTCGGATAATTATCTCAACCGGAGTCTAATCGGGTTATTCCGTCACCCGCGGTATTTAGTTGCGAGATGGCCCAATTATGCTGCTGCTGTTAAAAATGAAATACCAAAATCTTGATGACGTTAAAGGAATAAATTACAAATCCCCGGTGCGGTACACGGCTTTTCATGGTTTTTGTTTACACACTCAGCTTCTTCAAATTATTTCTTTTTCTCTCGTTCGGATCGAGGTAAACTTTTCTAAGCCGAATTGATTTCGGCGTGACTTCCACCATTTCATCATCGAGAATATATTCGAGAGCTTCTTCGAGAGAGAATTTAACTGCCGGTGTAATCTTAATCGCTTTATCTGCACCGGAAGCTCTCATATTAGTAAGCTTTTTCCCGCGCTGTACGTTCACTTCTATGTCGAAGTCTTTGCTGTGCTCGCCGACTATCTGTCCCCTGTAAACTACATCCCCCGGATCGATAAAGAATTTCCCCCTGTCCTGCAGTGAATCTATTGCATAAGCCGTGGAGGGACCGTCACCCATAGAAATGAGAACGCCGTTTTGGTTTTGATTGATCGAACCTTTGAAATATTCATACTGGTAAAATCTATGGTGCATCATAGCTTCACCCGAGGTTGCGGTCATCATTTTATTTCTTAATCCCATTATGCCGCGTGAAGGAATATGAAATTTAATTTTCTGCAAATTCCCTTTATTCTCCATGTGAACCATCACGCCTTTACGCTGACCGACTATTTCAATCACTTTCCCGGATTGTTCTGCCGGTACATCGACTACAAGCACTTCAATCGGTTCGGCTTTTTTACCATTAATCTCTTTGTAAATTACTTTCGGTTCACCGACTTGGAGTTCGTACCCCTCTCTTCTCATATTTTCAATCAGCACGGATAGATGAAGCACACCTCTGCCGGAAACTTTATATGTATCGGGAGAGCCAGTCTCCTGTACACGAAGCGCAACGTTGTGTTCAAGTTCTTTAAACAGCCTGTCTCTCAAATGACGGGATGTAACATACTTACCTTCTTTGCCGTAAAATGGAGAAGTGTTCACGGTGAAAGTCATGCTAATCGTCGGTTCATCTATTGCAATCAAAGGGAGCGGCTCCGGATTTTCCGCATCGGTGATGGTATCGCCGATATCGAGATCTTCAACGCCGACCAACGCACAGATATCGCCGCATTCAACTTCTTCTACTTCTTTTCTTTCGAGTCCTTCAAAAACAAATAATTGTTTCAGTGCTGCCTCTTTAATCGAACCGTCTCTTTTGATAACGGACAGTTTTTCATTAATACAAAGTTTGCCCCTGAAAACTCTTCCGATACCGATTCTTCCCACGTAATCATTATAATCCAAAGTTGTGATCTGAATTTGTGTTGTTCCTTCATTAATCATCGGTGACGGGAGATCTTCCAAAATTGAATCGAGAAGAGGCGTTAAGTTTTTCCGTTGGTCGGTTAAGTTTTTCACACCCCAGCCGTCTCTGCCGCTCGCATAAATAACAGGGAAATCGAGCTGGTCTTCGAGGGCACCTATTTCAATAAAGAGATCGTATATTTCGTCAAGCACTTCTTCGGGCCGGTTATCGGGTCTATCGACTTTGTTAATTACGATCAACGGTTTAAGATGTAATTGCAAAGCTTTTTCAAGAACGAATCTTGTTTGCGGCATCGGTCCTTCGAACGCATCGACCAATAACAAAACACCGTCAGCCATTTTCAGCACCCGTTCTACTTCACCGCCGAAATCTGCATGCCCCGGTGTATCGATCAAATTTATCTTCGTATCTTTATAAATAATGCTGATGTTCTTCGAAAAGATGGTAATTCCCCGCTCCCTCTCGAGGTCATTTGAATCGAGGAATCTTTCACGTACAACCTGATTTTTTCTAAATATGTTGCATTGCCGGAGAATTTGATCGACCAGTGTTGTTTTGCCATGATCGACATGTGCGATTATGGCTATATTTCTAATGTTTTTCACTTTCCTGCCGAAATAAATAAAAAAAATAACCGGTGAAGAAACATATAATTCACATAGGATGCAAGCCGCCAGGCTTGTTATTTTATTAATACTCTGAAGATCGTGATATGAGATATGATCAGTTCAGTTTACATGCCGGCAGATCGCCGCTCCATAACAGAATTGGGGAATACTAAATTTCGCTTTGAGTTATAATCATATCTTAATCGTCAAGGAAACTCATACATGAGCGGTGCCGCATATCACGTTATATCTGCTTAGAGGAACAAAAGACTGAGATCGAACGTTTTGCAGAGAACTACACCATTCGTAGCTGTCATGAATGGTTGAAGGATGTTAAAGCGGCAGATGTTTATTACAGCAGGATCTGACAACTTGACCTCGTAAAGTAAACTAAACAGAACAAGTACTGGTAAAAATGGAACTAACAATAAGTGAAGAACGATTAGAAGCAGTGTTCAAAGGAATTCCAATCCCTTCGTACATCTGGCAGCGTACAGGTGATGATTTTTTTCTAATCGACTACAATAATGCTGCCGAGGTTTTTACTAATGAGCAAATAAAGAAATTTCTCGGCATAAGCCTCAGCAAGATGTACGAGAATTCACCAGACAAACAAGATATCGAACATGATTTTTTAAAATGTACTATTGAAAAGACAACCGTCATTAGGGAAATGTTATACCGGCTGAAAAGCACGGATGAAACCAAGAAATTGAAAGTCTATTATGTTTTTGTACCGCCTGATTTAGTATTGGTGCACACTGAAGACATCACCGACAGTAAAATAGCGGAAGAGAAATTAAAAAATCTTTCAAACGCAATCGAACAGACAGCAGACAGCGTGGTCATCACAGGCAAGAGAGGCGTTATTGAATATGTAAATCCGGCATTTGAAGAAACTACCGGTTATAGCCGGCAAGAAGCTCTTGGTCAAACTCCCCGAATACTGAAATCAGGCAAACATGACAAAACTTTTTACAAAAAATTGTGGAAAACAATTTTAAGCGGAAAAACTTATAACGGAACGATTATTAATAAGAAGAAAAATGGGGAAATTTACTGGAGTCAACAGACAATTACACCAATGAAGAACGAAGAGGGACGAATTATTAAATTTGTATCTGTTCTTAAAGATATTACTGCACTTAAAGAAAAACAGGAGCAAGAGTTTCGGCTGAATATCGCTCATGAATTTCAGCAAAAATTTTATAAATCAGAATTCTCCTATCCCGGGTTCGACATTGCAGGGAAAACGTATTCGGCTGTTGAGACTTGTGGCGATTACTACGATTTTATTTCATTGAAGGATGATTCTATCGGAATAGTTATAGGTGATGTTTGCGGTCACGGCATCGGGGCTGCTTTGATAATGGCAGAGACGCGTGCTTTGTTACATGCATTTTCAAAATTGGAAACCGACCCGGGAATAATTCTTACTCAACTTAATCAAGAACTTGTGGATGACCTTGACGATGTACATTATGTAACATTACTATTTGCCCGAATTGATCCTAAAAATAATTTACTTGAATACGTAAGTGCCGGTCATGTTCCGGCTTATTTGTTGGGTAATTCAGGCGAGAAAGATCAAATTTTAGAAAGCTCTGGAATTCCTCTTGGTGTTTTAAAAGACTACACTTATCACAAAAGTAAACCTATCAAACTCTCGCCAGGGAATATTTTAACTTTTATTACCGATGGAATAACCGAGACAATGACTCCAAACGAAAACGAATTCGGACATATAAGAACTCTCGACATCATCAAATCGCATAAAAAAGAGCCGGCTAAACAAATCATAGAACAGCTTTATAAAGAAGTTCGCTCCTTTTCTCTGCATCGACCACAGGAAGATGATATTTCGTGCATCATTTGTAAAATTAATCCGGTGTCCTAAGATTTTTCGTTTTTCAATTATCAACTTTGTTTTTAGACCTCACGTTATAGATCGTATAACTTATATTATGGTCTCATGTCAGAAGCAATAATTATTTATAGTTTTCTTGCATATATGTGTTGTTGATGGCCTATCGGTAAAAAGTAAGGGAATCTGAATCTGAATATTTCTTTTCTGTATTTGTGAAATAATATTTTCCAAGTCTTTGTAGTCGGATGATTTTTATATGATTGGATTTCATCCATACTTAATGAGAAATCCTTATTCGATTTGTTTTCATAAAAATCAAGTTTATGCTCATCAATTATTTCCGTTCTGCTAATATCAGAGATAACACCAAAATCTTTTAGAGAATGGCTTATATCTTCGCAATAGGCGTGAATAATCTTAAAACCACAATGCTTAAAAATACTACGTAAAGTTTTAGGCGGATAGTAATAGAAATGATTTTCAAGCAGATTAATTTTCAGTCCCTTTCTATTTGCAACCTTTAACACTGCGCCGTCTTGAACGCCATTTGGTGTTGAGCAATATACAGTACCGCTTCTTTTAAGAATTTTATTTGTTTTATTTAAAAATATCAGAGGATCTTGAACGTGCTCTATTACGTTATTCATTCTTATGTAGTCATAATACTCCTCTTTATTCTCAAGTGAATCCAAAGTTCCAAAGTGTACTTTAACATCTAATACATTGTTGGCAAAATCAACAAGACTTTTAATTATTTCTAACCCTTCAGCTTTCCAATCAGAATTCTCCTCTACTCCTTTTAAGAATATCCCTTCGGCACATCCAATATCTAAAAGAATACCGTTCTTTCCCTTTCTCTTCAGAGTAAAAGAAAATTCTTTCCCTCCTCTGTATTGTGAAAGAGTGCCTCGCGATTTTTGAAGTATATTTAAAGCACTATTACCTTTAGAAACTATATCCATACCGGGCATCGGATTTGTAAAAATCAATCCGCAATTCGAACATTCAACGAAATTCAGATCAATAATTTGCCAATATTTTGCTTTTGAATGGTCAATAAAAGTCGTTCCACCGCAGAAAGCACATTTTTCTATTTCTCTCATCAAATTTTTACCTCGGTATTATTTAACGTACAGCGATTTCTATTTTTCTATACAAAAATGATATTCTATAAATCCGGAAAGAATATAATAAAAATTATTTGAAAGCAAACAAGCACAGTTATATAATTTTGAAAGCGGGCCGTGTTATTTAAGTTAAGGCTTAGGCACAGGTTGAGTGTATATAGAATATGGTATACGGTATAATGAATATACAGAAACGGTAGACGTTAAGACATCAGACTATGCATCCCGGCACCAAGAACATGATCTGCGGATGAATCGGGACTTCCCCATACCTTATGAACAAACTCCGGCGGAAAGCCCCTTCAGTCAAATACTTCTATACAGTTACCTTGCACTCGAGTAATTTATTTAATCCCCTATTTGATTTTCTTCGCGTGTACGTCGTTAGGACCCATGTGCAAAATCAATTCGGATACTTTTCCATCTTCGCCGGTTACAAAAGTCATAGTTGCTTTAAATGCTTTAACGAAAAAGTCTGTTTCCGTTTCGGGGAAAATCTGAACGGGTGGCTGTCCCGGCGGTGCAACAAAAAGATTTCCGTTCTGAAAAGTTACATCCAGATTATTTTCCGGTGCAATTTCATAAATACCCGAATACGATTTCAGGATATCTTCAGAGACATCGGCAACGGCAGCAGCCTGCGGTAATTCATATGACTCGCCGAATAAGATTGCCGCTAAGTCTTTTGCAATATCCTTTACCGGGGAATTAATATAATTGCTGAGAACAACAATAAATGCATCGTCGTCAACGTATCGTTTATCGTAACAGACGAATCCTTCAATTCCCCCGCTGTGCTGGAAACATACGTGTCCGAAATCTTCCCCTTTAATCCAGCCGTAGCAATATTTTCCGCTGTCGGAATAAGGTGTGAAAATTTTATCCAAAGAACTTTTCTTAACAAGTTTCCCCGTATAAAGACTGCGATCCCACTTGAACATATCTTCAACCGTTGAATACAGACCTCCACCTCCTGCAGGAAGCGTCATACTGATAAAAGGTGCGTTGATTAATCCCTCACCTGCTGGGAAGTAACCGTCAGCACGGTTCTTGATTACTTTGCTTTGGCTGTCCATGCCGGTATCATTCATTCCGAGCGGAATGAAAATAGTCTCGGTGACAAATTCTTCGTATGACTTCCCCGTTACAAGTTCAATGATGTAACTGAGTAATACATAACCTGAATTGCTGTAGCCATATTTCGTCCCCGGCTCAAAATCTAGCGGTTCATTTTTGAAAAAATCGATCAGCTCTTTTGTTGTGAGAGGATCGCGTTTAATATCCTCAAATCCGTCCAGCGCAAGAAGTTCCGGTATGCCGGAAGTGTGAGTCAATAATTGATGAATAGTAATTTCATCACCGCGGGGATAATCGGGAATAAATTTCGAGACAGGATCGGTTACTTTGAGTTTTCCTTCCTCTTCCAGCTTCATTATAAGAAGAGAAGTAAACTGCTTTGTTACCGAACCAAGCCGGAATTTTATCTTTGGTGTGTTCGGTACATCCAGTTCGTGGTTAGCCATTCCGTATCCTTTACTGAGAAGAACCTTCCCATCTTTCGCGATTAATACCGCACCGCTGAACCTCCCCAATTTTATTTGTGCGTTCAGATATTCATCGACTTGAGGCTCCAGATTCTGTGCGACAAGACTTGCACACAAAACAAGCGCCAAGGATGCAATAATTAAGATCATTTGTTTAACGGACATTTTTCCTCCGATATGATTTTTGAAAATTATTTTCAATCTTTTGACGCTAATTCAAGGGCATTGTTATGCTTCCGCCAAATAAGAATGACAAACATTTATTATTGATGATGAATAGAGCGTTAACAATGATGAAGTGATTTTGTCATTATCAATTGATTTTAACTTTTCCGGCTTTTATATTTTGTTTCAAATTGACGGACATATTAATGAAGAATCTGTGGAATAACATTTACTTAAGACACCTTGCATACTGGCTGGCGGCTTTCGCCGTAGTATTTCTATCCGTATTTATACATGAATCCTCGAAGATGGCATTGGAAATTGCCACGTTGATAATTCTGCCCGCTCCTCTGCCGGTCTACTCTCACTACTATGTTCTGGAGCGTTTCTTTGCCAATAGAAAATACTTACACTATGCAGTTTCATTTGCAGTGATAATTTTTATTTCGGGTTTATGGTGTGAATATATTTTCGATTTACTTTTCAGCGATCCCGGCTCTCATACCTCCGGTTACATCACGGCATTTTTCTATATAATCATTTCCACTGCAATGAGATATTCTTCGGAAATAATAAAAAATAAATATTACGTACAGGAAGCCGAATTCAAACAACTTCAAACCGAGGTCAGCTTGTTGAAATCGCAGATAAATCCACACTTCTTCTTCAACACGCTGAATAATTTATACGCATTGTCGCTTGCAAAATCGGAAGAAGTGCCGTCGGTCATCTTGAAATTATCCGATATGATGCGTTATGTCCTTGATACATCGAAGCAGAAGTATGTTTCGTTGGAAAAGGAAATCGATTTCTTAAAGAATTATATTGAGCTGGAAAAACTCCGTTTCGAGGAGAAATCTAAAATCACCATTAATGTAGAGGGAAAAATCGATGAATTGAAAATTGCGCCGATGCTTCTCGTTCCTTTTATCGAAAACAGTTTCAAACACGGGATCGGTGCATCTCACAGCGGAGGATTTATAAATATTAATATTGATTTCTCAGATGGATTTTTTAATTTCTCCGTTGTAAACAGCAAACCTGCTGACGGAATCGGTTTAAATGAAAAATCATCGAAATTGGGATTGGCAAACGTACAGCGCAGATTGGAATTGCTTTACCCCGATAAACATGTAATTAATATTAAAGATACAGACCAAACATTTGAAGTGAAACTTAAAATAAGCATATGAGAAATAAGTGCATCATAGTAGATGATGAACCGCTGGCACGGCAGATACTGAGAGGGTTCATCCAATCAATGGAATCGCTTGAGCTTGTAAAGGAATGCAGTAATTCATTCGAAGCGGCTTCCTTCCTTCACGAAAACAATGTAGACATAATGTTCCTCGACATTAAAATGCCGGGGCTTTCAGGAATGGAATTCCTGCGCACATTAGCAAAAGCACCGAAGGTAATCATCACAACGGCATTTTCGGAATATGCTTTGGAAGGGTATGAATATTCCGTTACCGATTATTTATTAAAACCGTTTTCATTTGAAAGATTTCTCAAAGCCGTTAACAAAGCGATAGATTCAAAACAGTCTAGCGTACCTCATACAGCCAAAGCAAAAACTAATTACGAAGATTTTGTTTTCTTAAAGACTGACAAAGCCGAACTGAAGATAGAGCTGAAAGACATAATATATTTTGAAGCATACGGCAATTTTGTTAAAGTCCACACCGAAGATAAAACCATACTGGTTTCACAGACAATGAAATCGATAGAAGAAAATTTGCACGGCGATAAATTTTTCCGCGTTCACAAATCCTACATTGTTTCATTCGATAAAATAGATAAGCTGGAAGGCAACAGCGTAAAGATCAGAGATAAACGAATACCCGTCGGCAAATACTACAAAAGGAACCTCGAAGAAGCGATAAAGCGATACCGCGTATAAGCTGTTTCAAGAGAACTCGAACAACTCAGACAAAATAAATTCCAATCTACTCTGCGGCTTTATTCAGAACATCGATAAACCTTTGATACAACTCCTCCGCATGCTGATGCGAATCGCCGATAGCTGTTATACCGAGTTTACCGTGTGTAGCCAC
>Ga0154609_1029_pt3 | contig 12844 bp, 10 predicted proteins | sample Rifle2008BG13ft_FD_116038 | JGI IMG/M metagenome (GOLD analysis project Ga0154609, IMG submission 116038) | Ignavibacteria bacterium RBG_13_36_8 | reverse complement strand
ATGTATTTCAATAGCCCAATAAGTTGTACCAGTACCGCTAAATTCTTGAAGATAATTATAGTAAGCGCCGCACCCCGTTTCAATGTACATATAGAAAGAAACTTCAAATTTCCCCTCGGTTTTATCACCAAGCGGTAAAACGAGATCCGTCTGAAAATTTTGGATAACAACCGAGTTAGGAGCACTTAATGCATGAGCGGTGGAAACAAATGCATCATCGCTTCCCCCGGAGGTTTGACTCCAGGTTGTCCAATTATTCGACTGAACTGCCAGATATTGACTTACTGTATAAGTATCAAAGTTGTCCTCAAAAATTACTCCTTGTGAATAGAGAACCATATTCCATAGAAACAGCACTGCCGTTAGTAAAATTATTTTTCTCATCTTAATCCTCCCATCGATTAAGTAATAAAATTATCAAAATATTTTTCAAAGTCATTTTAACCCTTAATACAGCGAACCGAACATCCTTCCCCCTTAACTTTGCCGGCTAAGTAGATTTATTTTCTTTTGAAAATCGGGATAATCGAGATCTAATTCTCATTTACTTTCATTGTAGTATTACTCAAGAAAACAAGATTTCTTTTAAGGGATTGCATTGAGTGAAATTTAATTTATTACAAAATTAATATAACAAAAATTATCTAAATGCGACTTAGTGTTATTACCGAGAAACGTTAAGACGGGAAACGATAAACAGGAAATGTGAAATATTAGAGGTTAGAAGTAAGAAACTACTATAAATGAACGAAAACTGGTCTATAACTAGCACGCTCGAACCGAGGTTAGCTACAGTAATTACATATTTTTATACTAGGTAATTATACCTAGCAATTCACGGCTTACAAGTAACTTTTAATGATTTCATTATCCTGTCTCAGACTGCAAAACCGCAGTGTGTCAGAATATGCTATTTCAAAATTCCATCCCGGAGAGTTTTTGCAAATCCTCAAAAAGAGTAAAAGGAATTATAGTAAAACCATACTCATATCCTTTTTCCGACAGATGTAAAATATATTCTTTATGAGGAGTTGCACCCCAGCTGTTATCGCCGCCAAGTCCCATCATTCTATAATCGACGTGCAGTTCTACCAAATCTTTAGGAACAATATCGTATGTATGTTTCAAATTTATTTCTTTATCCGGACCCGCATCGAAATCTTCAACCGGATTTTGCAAAGCAGTAAATTCAAACAGGCTGTCCGCCATTATCATCAACCCGGTTCCGTGTTCATCATATAATGCCAGCCAACGCGTATCTGTTTTATGCCCGTTTTCCTGCGGACGAATATTGGGAACATACTGGTCTCTCACGTTGGATTTATACCTGCCGACGTTTGAAGAATAATTCCTATCCCAGTAATTCTCTATTGGTCCGCGCCCGAAATATTCCAGATTGTCGAACCGATCGGGAATCTGCATTTTCATTCCTACCCTAGGAACAGGCGGCAGATTTTCATCCGTTGTGGAAAATTTATTGTCTACTTTAATCATGCCGTTGCCATAAACAGTGTAAAGACTTTCCCATGAAGATGAAACATTGCTAAACCGATAGCAAACTTTAACGGAAACGGATCCATCTGTATTTTTCAGAATGTCCAAGGGCTGAGCAACCAAATCAACTTCCGAAGCATTTTTCCATTCCACACATTTCTTTGGCATTTCCCATCCGTAGTCGTTATCGGTAGGAGCTCTCCAAAATGCGGGACGGAGACCTTTTCCATCTGTTATTAATTCGATATTCTTGTATTTGTATGAAACTATAACGCCGGATTTTTTATCGATAGTTATACTAAAATCTTTCCCGGAAAGATGAATATTGGAATCTTCACTCAGTTCAACTTTATCTGCTTCAGATAAGTTAAACTGATTTTTTTCAGAATAAATAGGAAGCTTAAATTGCTCCGAGGCAATTTCCCAACCGACCGGCAAAAACGGTTCGGTAGTTTTTACTTTCACTGAAAAATTCAAAAAATATTCTACCCCAGGCGCCGGCTTAAGCCTCTTAACATCTATTGAATAAATTCTTGTCGTTTCCGGTTCAATCGATAGTTTCTCCAGTTCACCTTTTCTTATAGTTGAACCGTTTGCCTGAATCTTCCATTCAATATTATACTTGTCGAGATTGGTAAACCGGAATTTGTTAACAACTTCAATTTTTCCTTCAGAAAGATTAACGGGAACGAATCCGACATTTTGATAAACTTTTTTTACTTCCATTCCCTGCGGCTTTGGATTTCGGTCGGGAAAGACAATTCCGTTAATCAGAAAATTTCCGTCGGAAGGCGTCCCCGCAGGCCCGAAGTCTCCGCCATAAGCCCAGTATTGTCCTTTATCGTTTCTCGCTAAGATTCCTTGATCGACCCAATCCCAAATGCATCCACCCTGTAGATTCGGATACTTTTCTATCATATCCCAGTAATCTTTTAAATTACCTTCGCTGTTTCCCATTGCATGTTCGTATTCACACAGAATCAAAGGACGGTCGTGATATTGCTGAGCATATTTTTCCATATCCCAAATTCTATAATACATCGGGCAGAAAATATCAGTATTCCATTCCAACCCGGCGCGTTCGTATTGAACCGGGCGGGTATTATCGCGTTGTTTAATCCACAGATAAGTATTGTAGAAATTATAACCGTTGCCTGCCTCGTTGCCAAGCGACCAAATAATCACACTGGGATGATTTTTATCCCGCTCCACGGAATTTTTTGTTCTGAACATATGTGCATCGAGCCATAGAGGATCGTTACCGAGTGTGCCCCCTTTCTTGAGATTGTATCCCATCCCATGCGACTCGATGTTTGCTTCGGCAATCAGGTACATTCCATACTTGTCGCACAACTTATACCATTGCTCAGGCCGCGGGTAATGACTTGTACGCACCGTGTTAATGTTATGACGTTTCATCTGTTCGAGATCCTTCATCATCAAGCCTTCGTCAACCACCTGCCCGGTAGAAGGATGAAACTCGTGAAGGTTAACACCTTTGATTAAAACTCGTTTCCCGTTTACCAATAAAAGTCCGTCTTTTATCTCAACCGAGCGGAAACCGATTTTAGCCGATGTCACCTCGGAGATTTCTCCGTTTTCATTTCTGGTAGTTACCAGCAGTGTATACAAATTTGGTGTCTCCGCCGACCACTGTCTTACCTTTTCCACTTCTGCATCAAAACTTACGAACGATGTTCCCCCGTTTCCCGGTATTTCAACAGGTTTAGTTCCACCTATAATTGTATTTTTTCCATCATCAAGAATTTCATATTCTACCAATAAGCTCGAATTAGATTGCGCATGATTTTTTAATTCCATACCGAGAGAGAAAATCCCATTGATATATTCAGCATCGAGAAGCGCTTTTGTAAAAAAGTCTTTTATCCTGATCTTCGGTTGTGAGTAAAGATAAACTTCACGGGTAATGCCGCTCAGGCGCCAGAAATCCTGGCATTCCAAATAGCTTCCGTCTGTCCACCTGATTACTTCAACAGCAATAATGTTCTTGCCGGTTTTCACATATGGAGTCAAATCGAATTCAGCAGGCGTTTTGCTGTCTTTCGACAAACCGACTTTTTTACCATTTACCCAAACATAACCAGCCGACTTAACAGCACCGAAGTGAACAAACACCTCCCTTTCCTTCCATGTTTCCGGCAAATAGAATTCTTTGCGGTAATAACCGAAAGAATTCTTCTCCATTTCGACATAAGGGGGCTGCGCTAAACCGGGCGCCCATTCGTAATCCGAATTTAGATAGATAGGAAAGCCGAATCCTTTCATCTCCATATTGGAAGGAACTTCCATATCAATCCACTTACTCAAGTCTGCATCTACCTCGGAAAAATCCGTTAAGCGGTTCTTTATCCCCTGTACAAAATTAAATTTCCAGATTCCGTTGAGTGAAATAAACCATCTCGAATTTTCTTTAATATCTTCTCCGGCCTCTCCGCGGTTTGCGTACGTTATAAACGAAGAGTGCGGTGATTCTTTGTTGATGGAGGTAACCAAAGGATTTTCAAGTTCCGGATCGGCCTTGTGTTCATTCCGAACTGTCTCAAGAGTTTGATATTGAGCTTGTAATATCTGCGGATTAAAAGTGATTGATAAGATAATTACAAACATGGAGATTATGATTGTGGTTTTCATTCTTCGTTCCATGTTAAAATTCCCGAAGTATTAAAACTACTGTTATTATCTAAAACCAGTTCGTTTTTCTGGAAGGTACATGTGATGACGAAAATGTATTCGTACAATGAAAATTGTTAAATTAATTTGCCCCCAAAATATTTACGGCTGTGAAACCTGGTTCGAATTTTTTGAAAAATATTCAATTTGACCACTCCCCTTTTTATAAACACGGTATCAGTATCATCTTCAAACCAAATTTGATACAAATTATTATCCAACCATTCTGCAATTGAAGCCAGATTAGGATTAACATAATCTCTCGATTTTATTTCCAGAGATAAAACTTTCGGTCTGCTCTTCATCTCTTTGATAACATCCCACTCGCCGCCTTCCACATCAATACTCAGAATATCGATATCACCGGCATCAAAATGGGAGAACCGTCTCGCTTCAACTTCAATCGTTTTTTCATCTTTCTTTATGTAACCGTCGTGTAAAATTGCCGGACTGGCATCAATAGTCTCCAAAAATGAGGAGCTGGCGGCATCATACAACCTTGTCTTACCATCAAAACCGCAAATTGCATAAGGATATACTTTTACGTTATACTTTGCTGAAAATTTATCTGTTATTTCTTTTGCCAGCTGCGGATTCGCTTCGAAGAGCGAGCATAAAGTACCTTCCTCTATAAATCCAAGTATATTGGCCGTTTCAGGTTTATATACTCCCACTTCAGCGACGTGCTTATAGCTGATGTTGTGCTTCTTAATCATCTTGAAAAATTTCTGGCTCATGCGGCAATACTTATGTTCTTTGTTCCGGCATTTAACTGAATAGAATTATAGATAGGCAAAGATAATATTAAATTACATTCGATACTTATATAAAAATTTTTCTCCAAATATGAAGATACTATAACTTCATAATCACTGAAACAGCAATACCAGCATTGAGATGTTTTTATAACTCTTTATTCATAGTGGATAATTTTACGATTAAAGTTTAACTTTCATTTCAAAATTTGGTTTTTTCATTAATACAAAGGTAGAGTATGAGCGCACAATCCGCCAAAAAGAAGAGAGCTTTTTCAGGAATTCAGCCTTCGGGTATGCTGCATCTAGGTAATTATCTCGGGGCTATCAAGTGGTGGGTTGCAGGTCAAGATGAAAAAGAAAATTTCTATTGTATAGTTGATATGCATGCAATCACCGTTCCGCAGGATCCGAAAGTTTTACGCAAAGCAACACTCGATACATTCGCCGTAAATGTTGCGTGCGGACTCGATCCCGAGAAGAGCACGATTTTCATCCAGAGTCACGTTAGAGAACACGCAGAACTCGCATGGATATTGAATTGCGTCACTCCGGTCGGCTGGCTGGAACGCATGACACAGTACAAAGATAAATCACAAAAGCAGGAAAGTGTTAGCACCGGTCTGCTTGATTACCCGGTTCTTCAAGCCGCCGATATTTTGTTATACGATGCTCACGAAGTACCTGTAGGAGAAGATCAAAAACAGCATGTTGAGTTATCACGCGACATTGCGCAACGGTTTAATCACATTTACGGTAATACATTTGTCGTACCCGAACCGGTTATTCCAAAAGCCGGAGCGAGAATACGTGCATTGAACGATCCGACAAAAAAGATGAGTAAGAGTGAGAGTGAAGTTCGCGGTCATGCAATCGGAATTGTAGACGAGCCGGATGATATACTTTATGCATTCAAACGCGCAGTTACCGACACTGGAAAAGAAATTATTTTCAGCGAATCCCCCGAGAAAGCTGGTGTTACCAATTTATTGGAAATTTACGAATCAATAACGAAGAAAAGCCGCCCTGATATCGAAAAGCACTTTGCTGGAAAAGGCTACGGTGATTTGAAGAAAGAAGTTGCCGAAGTTGTTATAGAAGCTTTGGCTCCAATTCGAGAGAAATATAAAAAATTAATTTCCGATCCCGCTGAATTGGATAGACTCCTTAAAAAAGGAGCCGACAAAGCCCGTAAAATTGCAGAACCGAAAATCAAGCAAGTGAAAGAAATAATCGGTTTTGTCCTGGGATAATTTTTGAATCAAAGACTACAGCGGTCGTTTGGATATAAGGGATTATCTCAAAATTTACACTTGTCATTCCGGCCTTGTGCCGGAATCTTGTTTTTACTACTATGAGATAAAAAAGAGATGCCGGGACTATTGCCCGGTACGACAAATTAGGTGTTTTGAAACAATCTCTTTTAGTTTATTCGAATTCTATCAGTAGCTGATTCTTAGCTACTTTCTGTTCCGACACCATGTGAACTTCTTTTATTTTTCCGTTCAGAGGTGAATAGACACTGTTCCTCATCTTCATCGCTTCAAGAATGAATAAAGGATCTCCTTCTTTAACTTTCTGTCCTTTCCTTACATAAATTTCCCTTATCGAGCCGGGGATAAAAGCCGTGATCTTCTTTGGATCAGCCGGAGCGTACATCTTACGATTCACAAATTTTTTTGTAAGAAATGTCTCGTAAACCGTATAATCAATATTTAATTTTTTTCTATCGTTCATGATTAGTTCGGCGGAACTCCATGTTTCTTGAACGGTCTAGGCTCTCTCTTCTGTGCGGCAACTTTAAGCGAGTGAATGATTGCCTCACGGGTTTCTTCCGTATCGATTACAGCGTCGATATGCCCGTTAGATGCAGCGACATACGGATTGGCAAATTTTTCCGTGTATTCTTGAACTTTCAATTTTCTCATTTCATCCGGATCAGGGGCTTCGGCAATCTCACTTTTGAAAATAATATTTGCAGCTCCTTCAGGACCCATTACGGCAATTTCGGCAGTGGGCCACGCAAAAACAAAATCGGCTCCAAGGTGACGCGAGCACATTGCAATGTATCCGCCGCCGTATGCTTTGCGGAGTATTAAAGTTATCTTCGTTACCGATGCTTCACTATAAGCGTAAAGAACCTTAGCACCGTGACGAATAACTCCCGCATGTTCTTGATCGACACCAGGCAGATAACCGGGGATATCGACTAATGTAAGCAACGGAATATTGAATGCATCGCAGAAACGGATGAATCTTGCAGCTTTATCGGAAGAATCGACATCGAGAACACCCGCAAGTACCATAGGCTGGTTGCCGATTATTCCAACCGTATCACCATTAATTCTTGCGAAACCAATTACAATATTAGCTGCCCAGCTTTCCTGTATTTCCAGGAAATCGGAATCATCAACCAGAGCTTTTATAATATCTCTGATATCGTAGGGTTTGTTCGCTTCGGCAGGAATAATATTATTAATATTGAATTTTGCTTTGGGTGATTTAGGGGGGAAAGGATCGGGTTTTTTCCTGTTACTCCATGGGATGAAAGTAAATAATCTTTTTACCTGGTCGAAACATTCCATTTCCGTTCTTGCATAAAAATGAGCGTTGCCGCTTACTTCGTTTTGCACTTTCGCTCCACCCAAATCTTCCATAGAAATATCTTCACCTAAAACAGTTTTGATAACTTCCGGTCCGGTTATAAACATTTTGGAAATTTTATCTACTACAAAAACAAAGTCGGTTAGAGCCGGAGAATAAACAGCGCCGCCTGCACAAGGACCAAGTACAATTGAAATTTGAGGAATCACGCCCGAAGCAAGAGTATTCCTGTAAAAAATTTCACCATAACCTGCCAGAGAGTTTACTCCTTCCTGGATACGCGCACCTCCGGAATCGTTTATTCCAATCAAAGGCATTCCCATTTTAATCGCATGATCCATCAGTTTCGTAATCTTTCTCGCATGCATCAAACCGAGCGAACCTCCGGCAACAGTAAAATCTTGAGCAAATACGCAGACCGGGTGATCTTCTATCATACCGGTACCGGTTACAACCCCATCGGCATGAAGGGTTTTCGTATCCATATTAAAATCTTTGCACTTGTGCTGAACAAATAAATCATATTCATGAAATGAGTTGCGATCGAGTAAAACTTCAAGTCTCTGCCGTGCGGTTAACTTTCCCATCTGGGCTTGTTTCTGGATAGCTTTTTCCCCGCCGCCTGTGCTGGCTGTAGATTTTCGCGTGAAGAAATCCAGTATTTTTTGTTTTAATGACACGTTTATGCCTCTTTTTAGTCAATAAAAGCAATTTTAAGAACAATATGTTTTTTGAAAGGATTTAATTATAGGAAAAACCAAAGAAATAAAAAAATTAAGTCGATGGATTTTTTATATGAAATGCTCGGAACTGTAATAACACTTTCTGAATATTAATAAAGATAAGCATCCACTACTAAGTACAAGAATGACTACCGGCTGTAATTTATCTCCGAGAAATTCTTTATTAGACTTTTATCTTTTGAGAATATCTATTAGGTTGATCAAAAAAAGTAATGTCTGCATATCCTGCATAAATTTTTCCAGAGTGTTTAACACCCGCAGGTATAGAATAAATATCACCTTTTCGATAAGTATGTTTTTTACCATCGATCTTTAAATCGATCTTACCGTCGAGAACAAAACCAACTTGTGCAGAATGAGAATGCTCTGGGAGAGATGCGTCTTCATCAAACTGCATAAATAATATTTGATGATTGTCCGCTTGTGAAATAAAAGCTTTTAATCCATTTATCGGGATATCTGCTTCTGGTAAAATTCTTATCGGTTCGGGAAATATTTCTTTCATATTACCTCTCCGTCATAAATAGAAAACCTGTCCCTAAATTATAAATCAATTCAATATTTTTTTCAAATTTTTTTTATTACCAAGAATAGTATTGACTTCATCGTAAGACATAGTGTCGGTTGTCATAAAATCGTATGTCCCTTTTTCCAATAATTCTTTCTGCATTTTGCATAAGAATGAAAGCATCGCTCTCATCGGTCTGGGACCAAAGCTAACACGTGCTACACCAATCTCTTCCAATTTCTGAATAGGAGGAATGTTCCCTCCTGCAATTATATTTAACGGTGCATTAATTTCTTTTACCAATTGAGCAATGATTTGTTCATTGAAATCTCCCATATCCGGGACGAAAATACAATCTGCACCGGCCTCTCTATAGATATTTGCTCTTTCAACTGTGTGCTTGAAATTTTCGGCATGACTTGCTTTGCCAAGCATATAAACATCTGTGCGTAAATTAATAACGAGGTGAATTCCATTTGTCTTGGCTATTGAACGGATTGCTTTGATTCTTTCTACTACTTCAGAAATTTCAAAAAAGGGATTCTCTTCATTTCCCGTGCTATCTTCCAAATTTATCCCGACTGCACCGATATCCAAAACAGCTTCCGCTGTTTTAACCGCACCTTCAACAGTTATAGAATATCCCGATTCGATATCAGCACTAACAGGCAGAATTGTATTTTTCACAATTCTTTCTACAACCGATAGATTTTCTTCAAGGGTCATTTGCTGCCCATCGGGATAACCAAGTGTTGCTGCGATTCCTGCACTGGTTGTACCAATAGCTTCAAAACCAAACCGTTCATACATCTTGGTGGTAACAACATCCCATGCGTTTGGAAGCAGCAAAATATGCGGATCATTATGAAGTTCTAAAAACTCTTCTGCTTTTTTCCTTTGCAATTCTTTGTCAACCACACAACCTCCAACAAATTTTTATGGGTTGTTAAGATATTTTTATCAGCATCCTTCTCTCATATACTTTTCCCCTTTACTAATCCCGGCTTTTTTCAACTTGGGTGTTCCGCCAAAGAAGCGGCTTCTCCGCACAGCTTTGTCAATTTCATCCGGACTTAATCCTCTGGGTATATTCAAATTGGGGAATAATATTTCATTGAACCAATTGTTCAATCCGCCTTCAAGGAAATAGAATTTATCACTCAATTCACTTTTTATTTTGCTCACTACTCTTTCATCCGTTCTATTACCTTGATCGTAAAAAATAATTTTCTTACCCTTAGTACTAATTTCCGATAATGAAAGAGAGTCGTTGTAATTTACCGCAGAAGGAATATGATACTTCTCAAACTTCTCAGAAGAGCGGAGATCAACTACAATAAAATCTTTTTTTCTTGAAAGGACCATTTGAGCCAGCTCTTCCGAATTAATTGACAGTGAGATTGTTTCGTCGAATGGTATTTTATTGTATTCATCAATATTGTATTGCTGGTGATAGGGATTACCGAGGAACATTACAACCAAAGCCGAAACAAAAGCGAATGATCCTAATAAAATATTAATTTTCGGTTTTGATATGCTATTATTTGTCTCTTTAGACTTTCCCGCAAATATTTTTTCAACTTTACTAGCACCGATGAAACCGAGTAAAGCAACAACCACAACAAGAAAAACAATCAAACCGAATGATGCTCCGAAATATTCCGGTATCGAAATTTGATACAACGGAGTTGAAAATAAAAATTCTTCAAAGGATCCAAATGTTTCACCGAAGAGAAAAATTCCGAAAATAAATCCGATCAGCAAAACCATCCCATCAATTCTACCGGTTGCGGAAGACACACAAGCTGTTCCGGGGCATAGGCCGCCGATTACAAATCCTGCGCCGAATAATAATCCTGCAACCAAGTATGGAATAATGTAAGTATGACTAAAATCTATTAGGGATAAATCAAGAAAGCCGATCCATGAAAATATAAAAAGCCCGAGCATCGCCGTGACAATGGCAGAGAACATTACTTTGAAAACAGTCAAGTCGGTAAAATAAAATTGTCCCGCTATTTTTTTAGCGTTACCCAATCCACCTTTTTCAAGAAAGAATCCGAATGAGATTCCGATTACAAAAGCAATAAGAAGACTAACCTCTGGACTAAATAATCCAAATTCAAAAAACGGTGCTGTCATGTCCATTGCCTCCTTACAAAGTATGCAATTGCGTAAGCTCCGGCGAAAATTGAAAGCATGAAAATCCAGCTCCCGGCATTCAACAACGCCCCTCCTGTTAACGCTTGTCCGCTTGTACATCCGCGTGCAATCTTTGCGGCATATCCCATCATCGTTCCGCCTATAAATGCAAAAATAAGACGCGTTCTTGAACCGATTCTCGGTCCTTTGTCGATTTTCAAATTCATTCTGCCTGAAAAATATCCCGATATCATTCCACCGACTGCAACGCCGATTATTTCAAAGACCACCCAATCAACAAGTGGATGTCCAAGCAGATTTTGCAAATAAGCATTATACATACTATTGGATTGAGCATGTTCGGGTGCAACAGTGTTAACAAGGAACGTTACGATAGAAGTAAACCCACCCGATGCACCGAGACCTCTCCCCATAATCACAAATGCGGCAAGGAGTGTGAGGCCCAATCCTATACCAGCGATATAAGGATTCCAATATTTTTTGTTTTCTGAGTTTGTCATTTCTGTCACCCTTATCAATCAGAATTAACATTTACCGGAGGTGTAACCGGGAGTGTATCATCATTCCCCCATTCTTGAATTGATCCATCATAAAACCGAGCATTATAACCGAGACAGCGAGCGACAAAATAAACCGGTGCAGCCCAAATACCCGAGCCGCAATATGTTACGACTGTTACTCCCTTTGAAACAAAATTATCTTCGAACAACTTTTGTAATTCAGACTTATCTTTAATAATAAATGGTTTATCATCCGACTGTATTTTAAAAAATGGAACATTAACTGCTCCTTGAATGTGCCCTCTCCTTGGGGAATTATGATCTTCCGCTGAACCGGAATATTGGTCTTCAGGCCTGGCATCAACAATCGCAACATTGGGATTATCAAGATTTTCAAGGATCCATTTCTTGTCCACAATAACATTCTTGTTAGCTTTCATTTTAAAATTACCGGGCTGGTATTCCGAAACTTTCGAAGTAATGACTCGATCTTCATTTTTCCATTGTGTAAAACCGCCGTTCAGAATGGAAGTCTGATCTCCCAAGCCTGAGTAATCCAATGCCATATAAAGTCTTGCCGCCATTAGTAATGCCATCTCATCACCATAACATATTACTATTTTCGAATCATTATCGATTCCCCATGATTTGATGACGGACTCTATTTTTTTATCATCTGGAAGTTCATGTCTTAATCCGTTTTCTTTATCAACAATAAGTTCACGAATTGAAATCAATCGTGCATTGGGAATATGTTCTTTCTCAAAATCTTCTTTTTTTCCGTAATGTAAAATTACCAGCTTCTCATGATTCAAATTTTTATCAAGCCATTCCGTTGATACAAGTTTATCGTTTTTAGTACTGTTGTCAAAGGCAATGGTCCGCGAAATACTAAAGAAGGTGATTACGATAAAATATAAAATGACTTTCCGGAATTTCATTTTTCCTCCAGGATTTTAATATTGAAATAAATAACTTACTTTAATAAAAACACTTTGATTTGTTTGGTAATATTCTCCTAGCGGATTATTCCGCATCCAACTATTATTTTGCCAATATTGATTTTCATAAAACGATCCGTAGCCAATCTGTATGACCGAACCGGGTATCAGTTCATAAGATACAAGTGCATCGATCAATAAAGTTTTGCGATAGCTATCGTATTGCGCTATAGCCCTTAAAAAAAGATGTTTATTGAATTGATAGGTTGTCTTGGAAATAAAAATGCTTATGTCATACACTTTTTCGTTGATATTGATTTTATTTAGTGATTGATACTGATATTCAAAAAACTGAGTAAGTTTTGTACCAGGTTGGACTGTTAATTTAAAATCGGCTGTCATACCTTTACCAAGAAATGGATCTGTTTGAGAATAGTATATTCTG